>FLYJ01000039.1_pt1 | contig 257325 bp, 235 predicted proteins | sample 1122561 | NCBI WGS metagenome assembly FLYJ01 (sample SAMEA4346788, study PRJEB14843) | hot springs metagenome | biome: Terrestrial Biome; feature: Habitat; material: Sediment | place: India | collected 2012-06-12 | depth 1760 m
CGCCGGACTGTTAATCCGTAGGTCCCTGGTTCGAGCCCAGGTCGGGGAGCCAAAATACAAACGCCTCGCTTCGTGCGGGGCGTTTTCATTTGTGGCGGCGGCGTCGTGTATCGTCTTGCACCGGCGGATCACCGCCCAAGCCCGAGTGGTGAAATTGGTAGACACCGCGGACTTAAAATCCGCTGCGCCCTAATCGGCGCGTGCCGGTTCGATCCCGGCCTCGGGCACCATCCTCACTGCTGTCTCCCTCTTTGCTTGCCGACGCGTCATGCGTGCGATCGGTGCGTCTTCGTATTCATCGTGACGCACCACCGGTGCATGTGCCGGTCCGGTCGCGGCCCAGCGGCGCGATCAAACAACAACAGCGCGCAGGCCTCGCTTGCACCCGCGCGCATCCATCCAGTACGTCCAATCAGCCCACCAGCCAGCGCACGCCGATGTTGATGAGCGCGCCGGCGGCGACGAGCCCGACCCACAACACGGCTGCACACAGCAACGGACGCACCCCTGATTTCAGCAACATCGGCACGTGGGTCTGCGTGCCGATGGCGAACATGGCACAAGCCAGCATGGCGGTATCGATCGCGTCGATGGGCGCATGCCATACCGCCGGAATCGCGCCTGCAGAATTGGCCAGCGTCACGATCAGCAATCCCACCGCGAACCACGGCATCGCCCTCCAGGCGTGCCCTGCGGCCTTGCGCACCGCCTGCTGGCGCGAGACGGCCACGTGCGCCCGCCCGTCTGCGGCCGTCGTGCACGCCAGGATCACCAGCAGCGGCGCCAGCGCCAGCACGCGCACCATCTTGCTGACGACGGCCGCGTTGGTGGCGTCCTCACCCAAGGGGCGCGCGGCCGCAATCACCTGCGCCACTTCATGGATGGTCGAACCGATGTACACGCCAAAGTGCTCAGGCGCCACCGCCACGCCAGCATGCGCAGCCAGCGCATACAGCCACGGGTACAGAAAGATGCCGGCGGTGCCGAACAGCACCACGCTTGCGATCGCCACCGCCGTTTCGCGCGGGGAGGCCTTCACGGCGGGCGCCACTGCCAGCACGGCGGCGGCGCCGCAGACCGCACTGCCGGACGCCACCAGCAAGGCCTGCGCACGCGCCAGACCAAACCAGCGCGTGCCGATCCACGTGCCGGCCAGCATGGTCGCTGCCAGCACCACGAGCGGAATCACGACGCCCGACGTCCCCAGCTGGTGAATCTGCGCCAGCGTCAACCGGGCACCATAGAGAATCACGCCGGTGCGCAGCAGCGTGTGCCGCGCAAACTGGATCGCACCTGGGGTGAGCCAGCGCTGGTGCCCCGGCACATGCCCCACGGCCATGCCCAGCAGGATGGCCAGCGTGAGCGCGCTCAGGCCGAGATGTCCGGCCCAGGGCATTGCACCCAGAGCCACCGCCACGCCGGCACAGCTCAACAAGACCGCCACGCTGGCCAACGTGCGCCCGTCAAACCCCGCTGTCGCGCTGGGGGCCGCCAATTGCTTCTGTGCAGTCGTCATCACGCTCGCCTTGCTTATTCGTTGTGCGCATAACGATATGCACATCGTGATAACCTGTAAAACAGGTAATTTTTGTCATTACAACCACTTTTATGGATATGAAAGCGCCGCGCGTAACCCTTCGGCAGTGGGCCGTCTTCGCGGCCATCGCCAAGAGCGAAACGACGACCGCTGCTGGCGAAGCTCTCGGCCTCTCGCAATCAGCCGTGAGCGCGGCGCTGGCCGAGCTGGAGTCGGCGCTCGGGCATCCGCTGTTCGACCGGCATGCACGGCGGCTGCACTTGAACGCCTTGGGCCGGCAACTGCTGCCGCACGCCCAGGCGCTGCTCGATCACGCCGATGCGCTCGAGCACGCCACGGCGCAGCCCAATGTGCGGCTCCGGCTTGCAGCCAGCAGCACCATTGGCAACTACGTGCTGCCTGCCCTGCTCGCCGATTTCCGGCACCAGATCGCGCCAGGCAGTCAGCTCGACGTGCTGATCGGCAACACGCAGGACGTGGTAGACGCCGTGCAGCGCTTCGAAGTCGACATCGGGCTCATCGAGGGCACGTGCCGCGGCGAGGCGCTGGAGATCGAAACGTGGATCGACGACGAAATGGTCATCGTGGCCGCGCCAGGGCATCCGCTCGCGCGCGGAGCCGGCCCCGTCTCGCATGCGGCACTGCGCGAGGCGGGCTGGCTGATGCGCGAGCCGGGCTCCGGCACCCGCGAGCTTGTCGACAGCCGCATCGCATCGGTGGTGGGGCCGCTGCATGTCGCCCTGGAGCTGGGCCACTCGGAGGCGATCCAGCGCACGGTGGCGGCGGGCTACGGCATCAGTTGCCTGTCGCGCCACGTGGTTGCCGACGCGCTGCGCGACGGACGGCTCGTCGAGGTGGATAGCGGCCTGCCGCGCATCGCCCGGCCGCTGCTCATCGTGCGTCACCGCGACAAGCACCCGACGCATGGCCTGACGCAGTTCATCAGCGCCCTGCGCCGCCACGCCACCGCGCCGGATTCGAAAAAAAATCGCGCGGGGGACTAGCGCGATCCGAAAAAGGTTGTTATAGTCTCGTTTCTTCGCGGGGCGTTAGCTCAGTTGGTAGAGCAGCGGACTCTTAATCCGTAGGTCGAGTGTTCGAGTCACTCACGCCCCACCAGAACTCGCGTAAAAAGCCCAGTCCTCACCGACTGGGCTTTTTGCTTTTGTACTCGAAGACATTGCCGCCCCTTCCCTTCTCTGGGCCATGGCGCGGAATGCCACGCGGTGCACCACAGAGGTGGCGCGCCACTAGTCGGCAAGGTCGATGCGCAGCCGCATGCGCAGGCTCAACGTCTGACCGGGCTCCAACGCGCGCAGCCCTGTGCCCTGCCACCCCTGCGCCGCCAGGTTTACCGCATCGGCAACGTGCGAAACCGGCTCCAGACAGAAATAGGACTGGCCGCCCGGCGCATGCAGGATGCAATGGTCCAATGCTCCTTCTGCGTCCAGCGTGAGCGTGCCCTCTGCGCGTGCCAGCACGGCCTGCTGCTGCCAGTCGCTGTAGTAGACGCTGAGGGCTTCGGGCAGGGCGCGCAGCTGTCGAAAATCTTCGCGGGGCGCGACACGCTCGCGGCGCAGGGCGACTTCGCCGGCGTCGGTCGGCCACATGGTTCGCGCATCAAACTGCACTCGCGTATCGGCGGTCCGGGTGAAGTACGGATGAAAGCCGCCGCCGGCCGGCATGCTGCTGTCGCCGTCGTTACAGAGCGTCATGACGGCGTCGAGCCCTTGCTCACTGAGTACGAACGTCTGGGTAGCGGTCAAGGGCCACGGCCAGTTGCCGGGCTCGGGCGCGTATCGCAGGCCCAGCACGATGGACGAAGCGGTGTGCTGCTCCACGTCCCATGCGCGCGCATGCGCCAGCCCGTGCATGGCATGGGGCTGGCCCGGGTGCGGGGCGAGATGGACGGTCCGCCCATTCCATGGGAAGCGCGCATCCCGGATGCGGTTGGAAAACGGCAGCAGCGGATAGCAGCCCGCCTTGGGCCAGGCCAGCCCGTCGAACCCGTCACGCAGGCACTCTGCTGACATCGGGGCCAGCCAGTCGATGCGCTGCCCGCCAGCGCCCACCGAAGCCAGCGAAGCGATGCGGCCCCCGGCGGCCGGCGCGACGGCCATCGTCAGTGCGCCGGCCTGCAATGTGTGCACCGGCCCCGGTGCCAGCCACGATGTACCCGCCATCAGAACGAATGCCGGATGCCGACCATGCCCACGAACTGGCTACGCCCGTTCGACGGCGTGCCGTTCTGCGAATCGCCCACCGACGCCACGGCGTCAACCATGCTCGTGCCGGCGCCGCTCGCGCGCAACGTCTGTCCGCTGGCCCGCTGGTACGCCTCGATCGCGTAGAAGGCCGTACGCTTGGACAACGAATAAAGCTGTTCCATCGAGAACTGGTTGTACTTGGCCGGCGACGTGATGCCGTTGCGCGCCTTCTCGGCGGTATAGCTGTAGCCGAACGCGAGTGTCAGCGCGGGCGTGGCTGCATACGTGGCAATGGCGCCCACGGTGTTGAACGTGGCCGATTGCGTGAACAGCGACGTGGCGCCCGGCTTGTACTGCACGTTCGAGTAGTTCAGCCCGACCATCACCTTGCCGAAGGTGTAGCGCGCCGCGGTGGCGATGAGCTGGGCGGTATCCGCCGATGCATAGCCCGCGTTGACCGGCGAGTTGTTGGCGAACGTGCCGACGTTGCTGAAGTTGCCGGCGGTCGTGCCGTTCGACACGTTCTTCAGGCGCGTATAGCCGGCGCCCCACGAGAACGCCTGGTAGTCGTAGCGCAACGCCGCACTGACGCTGCTGCCGTGGGAAATGCTGCCCGCCTGCTCGCCAAAGCCATACTGCACGCCAGCCTGCAGGCCCCCGAACACCGGTGACGTATACGTGATGGAATTGTTGAAGCGCAGCGTGGTGTCCAGCGCATCGACGTCACCCGGGTGGGCGCCGGTGGCGCCGGTCAGGACATTGGTCGGTCCGAGCGATGCCACGTACTGGAAGTACGGCGTGTACTGACGACCCAGCGTGACCTGCCCGTAGTTCTTGTTGTTCAGGCCCACGTAGGCCTGCCGGTTGAAGAGGAAGCCGGCCTGGCTCTGCTGGCCCGTGTCGGCATTGAAGCCGCTCTCCAGCCGGAACAGTGCCAGGTTGCCGCCGCCCAGATCTTCGGTGCCATACAAGCCGAACTTGCTCGCCAAGAGCGCGCCCGAGTTGATGTAGGTATTGGAGTGCCCGCCCTGGTTGCTCGAATACGCGAACGCGTTGTCCACCACGCCATACAGCGTGACCGATGTCTGCGCAGACGCATGCATTGAAGCGCCCGCGCACAGCAGCGCCGCCGATACATAGAGCGGGGTGAGGGAATGTTGGGCTCGTGTGGTTTCCATCGTTGTGATCTCGGTTGTCTCCTGCACCAAGGAAAAACCGCGCGCCGCCGGGCTCTCCGGATCCCGATGCCGGCACGCGATCGGATGCGGCACTAGGCCTGCAACTGCAACGTCAGGCGGCGCCAGCCACCCTCGACAGCGGTCTCCAGCACGCGGGCTTGCGGCGTTTGCACGGTTCGCGCATCGCCTGCGGGCAGGAGAATTTCAACGGTATCGGCCCGCGTCGGCATGCGGCCTTCGCGTGAAACATGCAGCGTGACGGTGTGGGCGTCTGAGACGGCCCGCACATGCCAGCGGCCATGCTGCCCTTCCCGCCACGCTTCGGTTTCGCCGTCGTCTTCGATGCAGCCGCCGACAGCCTGGCCCGCACCCCGCACGGGCACGAGGAGAAAGCCGCGCTGGTCGGCGCGCCGGTCGAAATGCTGCTCGGCCACGTTCAGCGCGATGACGCCGCCTTCGCGGATCAGCATCACCGGCTGATCCCACGGTGCGGGCAGGGTGACGCTCCGGCCGCCGTCGAACGCTTCGCCGCTCCAGTACGACACCCAGCGTGCGCCGGCCGGGAGATACACGGTGCGCTCGCTCTGGCCTGGGTCCACGACGGGCGCGGCCAGCAGCGATGCGCCGATCATCATGTCGTCGCACTCGTCGTAGCAGCGGCGATCTTCCGGGAACTCGGCAAAGGTCGGCTTGAGCACCGGCTCGTAAGCCTGCGTCGATTGCCACAGCAGCTCGTACAGATACGGAATCAACCGGTAGCGCAGCTTGATGAGCGAGGCAATTTGCGAGGTGACCTGCGGATACATCCACGGTTCGTTGACCGTCTTGTCGTCGTTCCACGAGTGGATGGAGAAGCGCGGCAGGAACACGCCAAAGGCCACCCAGCGTACGAGCAGCTCGGGCGACGGCGCCGGGCCGGCAAACCCGCCGATGTCGTGGCCGATATTGGAGACGCCCGAGAGCGCGAGCCCCAAGCCCATCTTCAGGTTGTAGCGCAGCGTCTCCCACGACGTGTAGTTGTCGCCGGACCACGTCTGCACGTAGCGCTGCATGCCGACGCCGCCCGAGCGCGAGACCAGGAACGGCCGCCGCTGCGGTGCGTACTCCAGTTGCGCTTCGCGCGACGCACGCATCATCAGCATGGTGTGCAGCACCTTGGCCTCGCGGATCGGCGTCTTCTTGCCGAAGCCGTGCGCGAACGCGTTGGGCGTCCAGACCTCGAACTCGTTGTTGTCGTTCCAGGTGGCGGCCATGCCGTAGTCAAGCAGCGCGCTCTTGACGTTGGCCTTCCACCAGTCGAGCGTCTTGGGGTTGGTGAAGTCCAGATATGCACCGACCTCGTCCCAGAACTGCACCCACGCCGGTTCGCCATTGGCATCGCACACCAGCAAGCCGGCGGCTTTGGCTTCGTCAAACTTCGGGTGGTCGCGCAGCAGGCACGGCTTGATGTTCGGACACAGGCGGATGCCTGCATCCAGGTAGCTCTGCACAAAACCGCGCGCATCGGGGAACTTGTCAGTGTTCCAGTGGAAGACGTAGCGCTTCGGCCCGATGGACGTGTAACCCGACGACAGATGGAACGAATCGCACAGGATGTCGTGCTTTCGGCAGCTGTTGATGAACTCGGCCATCTGCTCCTGCGCGTTGGGCGCGTCGGTGTACGTCATGGTCGAGCCGGAATAGCCCAGGCCCCACTTCGGCATCCACGCCGGGCGGCCGGTCAGCCATGTGAAGCGGCGCGTGGCATCGAGCGGTGTGTCGGGCGAAGCAATGAAGTAGTAGTCGAGATCGCCAAACGGTGCAACGAAGTAACGATAGTGGCCGTGGTAGTTGTCCAGCTCGCGGCCCATGTCGAAGCTGCAGTCCGACAGCGTGTCGTAGAACAGCCCGAAGCCGGTGCGGTTTTCCGGGTGCCACGTCACGTAGAACGGGATGTGCTTGTACAGCGGATCGGTCGTGCGCGCGCTGTAGCCCATCGCGTCGATGTTGCGCATCTCATAACGCTGGTGTGCGCGGTTCATGTCGCCGGCGCGCTCGCCCAGGCCGAAATACATCTCGCCGGGCTCGCGGCGCACGTAGTGATAGACCTGCTCGTCCCAGTAGCCGAAGTTGTAGGCCTGCGTGGCGCGGTCGGCCAGCACGGTCTGCCATTGGCCCGATCGGCCGCGCGTCTCCCAGGTGCAGAAACCACCTGCGAGCGCAATGCTCAGGCGGATCTTGGTGGTCTGCACGCGCAGCGTGTCGGCGTCGGCGTGCAGCGCAAACGCCGGCAGGCTGAAGCCGCTCATGTCGCGCCGGTCGCGCCCCTCGAGCGGCGCGTCTTCCGCGCCGGGCGCAATCGACCACGTGGCCGGGCCACGCAACTCCCCGTGCGGCAGCACGAGCACGCGCAGGATGTCGTCTTCCAGCACAAAGACTTCAATGGCGGCGCCGGTGCCGCTTGCCAGGCGCAGGCGATTGCCTTCGCGCGCCTGCAGGTCAAATCGGGGGGGATGCAGCAAGGACATCGTCTTCAACTCAGCTTTGAAACAGGAAGGGAGGACTGCGCCTGCCGCGCCGCGCGCTCCTCATGGGATTGTCCGCGGATCAGCACGATCAGAAGCACGGCGCCGGTCAGGTCGAATGCGCCGAGCATGCCGAACAGCGGCCCATAACCGATCTTGTCAGCCAGCGCCCCGACCAGCAGCGAGAAGCCCAGGCCGCCGATCCACGCCGACATGCCCGCAAAACCGCTGGCGGTACCGACCTCTTCCGGGTCGAACACATCGGCGGAAAGCGTGTTGACCAGGCCCGAAATCATCTGGTGCGCAAAGCCGCCCACGCAGAACAGCACGATGGCCGTGTACGGCGAAGCGACCAGCCCCACGCACGCCGGGCCGATCATCATGGCCGCGCCCAGCACGACGCCGCACACGCGCGACCACACCAGAGGAATGCGGAAACGCTTGATGAGGAACGGCGACAGGTAGCCACCGGCGAGGCCGCCGAGGTCGGCCGCCAGGAACGGCAGCCACGCAAACATGGCGATCGCCTTGAGATCGAGGTGGCGCTCATTGACGAAGTACAGCGGGATCCAGAAGCTGAACGTCTGCCAGGCCGGCTCGGCAAAGAAGCGCGCGAGCGCGATGGCCCAGAAGCGGCGCGACGTGACGACGTCCTTGACCGGCCGCTTGCCGCGCTCGGCAGCCACGGGGCGCAGCTGTCCGCCGATGATCTTTTCGCGTTCGACGCTGGAGAGCGCGGGATGGTCCTTCGGCGAACGATAGAACGCGAACCACAGCGCCGCCCACAGGAAGCCGATGGCGCCCGTCACCACGAACGCGGACTGCCACCCATATCGCAGATGCAGGAAGATCACCAGCGGCGGCGCCAGCATCGCGCCAAGCGAGGTACCCGAATTGAACCAGCCGACGGCCACGGACTTTTCCTTGTCGGGAAACCATTCGGCGACGGCCTTCATGCCCGACGGAATGGCCGCGGCTTCCGTCAACCCCATCAGCGCGCGAAAACCGGCAAGCGAGAGCCAGCCGCTCGCGCCCGCATGCAGCACGCCCGCAAACGACCAAAGCACGCCGAACAGCGCAAAGCCGATGCGCAGTCCGACCAGATCGACAATGAACCCGCACACCGGCTGCATGATCGTGTAGCCGACCTGGAACGCGGCGACCACGTAGGAGTACTGCTGGGTGCTCATCCCCAGTTCGTCCTTGAGCGTGGGCGCGAGCACGCCCAGCGAGTTGCGCGCCAGATAGTTGATGATCGTGCCCAGGCACACCAGCACGATGATCCACCAGCGCAGTCCCTTGATGGTCTTCACGGTTTGTCTCCGGATCTTTTTATATTGGGTAAGACACGGGCAGCGCAGACCGCCCGCGGGTGTTGCCTGCTCAGCGGACCATGCAGGGCCGCTTGTTGTCGAACTGCCAGTTGGGGATCAGCTGGCGCATGGCGATGGCATCGTCCCGCGCGCCCAGGCCATGCTCCTTGTAAAGCGCATGCGCCTTTTCGATCTCGGCCATGTCGAGCGTGACGCCCAGGCCCGGCGCGGTCGGCACATCGATCTCGCCGCCGACGATCTGGAACGGCTCGCGCGTGAGCCGCTGGCCGTCCTGCCAGATCCAGTGCGTGTCGATGGCGGTGATCTTGCCCGGCGCGGCGGCCGCCACGTGCGTGAACATCGCCAGCGAAATGTCGAAGTGGTTGTTGGAGTGCGAGCCCCACGTGAGGCCCCAGTCGTCGCACATCTGCGCCACGCGCACCGAGCCCTGCATCGTCCAGAAATGCGGATCAGCCAGCGGAATATCGACCGAATGCAGCTGGATGGCGTGACCCATCTGCCGCCAGTCCGTGGCGATCATGTTGGTGGCGGTGGGCAGGCCGGTCGCGCGGCGGAATTCGGCCATCACCTCGCGGCCGGAGTAGCCGTTCTCGGCGCCACACGGGTCTTCGGCGTAGGCCAGCACGTGGTGCTTGTCGCGGCACAGGCGGATGGCTTCTTGCAGCGACCACGCCCCGTTCGGGTCGAGCGTGACGCGCGCCTCCGGGAACGCTTCGGCCAGCGCGGTAGTGACGACCATCTCCTCGTCGCCGCTCAGCACGCCACCCTTGAGCTTGAAGTCCTTGAAGCCGTAGCGCGCGTGCGCTGCCTTGGCCAGCCGCACCACGGCTTCGGGCGTAAGCGCCTCCTGGTGGCGCAGGCGTGTCCAGTCGTCGGTGGCGTCGCTGCCGTCGGCGTAGTCGAGGTCGGTGCGCGTGCGGTCGCCCACGAAGAACAGGTAGCCCAGCGCCGGCACCTTGGTGCGTTGCTGCCCCTGCCCCAGCAGCGCGGCCACCGGCACGCCCAGATGCTGGCCGAGCAGGTCGAGCAGCGCGCTCTCCAGCGCGGTGACGGCGTGCACCGTGGTGCGCAGGTCGAACGTCTGCAGGCCGCGCCCGTTGGCGTCGCGGTCGGCAAACTGCCGGCGCACGGTATTGAGCACATTGTTGTAGGCGCCGATCGGTTGTCCGACCACCAGGGGCGTCGCGTCTTCAATGGTCTTGCGGATGGCCTCGCCGCCCGGCACTTCACCCACGCCGATATGGCCGTCGGAATCTTGCAGGATGGCGATGTTGCGAGTGAAGAACGGGCCATGCGCGCCGCTGAGGTTCAGCAGCATGCTGTCGCGGCCGGCCACGGGAATGACCTGCAGGCGTGTGACGCGCGGGCCGTGCTTGGCGGCTTGGGGGGGTTGGTGATCCATCGTCATCGGTGATATGTCATCAGTCGTCGTACAACATGGACGACGACTATAATGGACACTTCCCAACGGGGTCACCCTGGTAAACCCGCAATCCGCCGCCGGAGACCGCATGCCCGACACCAGCCCGCCCGCAACGCTCGTGCGCCGCACCCAAAGCCTCGCAGACGTTGTGGTGGACCACATCAAGGGGCGCATCGCCATGGAATCCCTGCGCCCCGGCGACAAGCTGCCCACCGAATCCGCGCTGATGGAAACGCTGGGCGTGAGCCGGACCGTCGTGCGCGAGGCGATCTCGCGCCTGCAGGCCAAGGGGCTCATCGAAACGCGCCACGGGATCGGCAGCTTCGTCCTGCCGCCGCGCACCGACAACAGCATCCCGCTGGGCGAGGCCTCCACGCTGCACGACATCCTGTCGATGCTGGAACTGCGCATGGCCATTGAAACGGAATGCGCCGGACTGGCCGCGCAGCGCATCAGCGCTGCGGAAATCGACGCGCTGCGCGCCGCGCTCGACGCCATCGAGCAGGACCAGGCCGAGGGCCGGGACAGCGCGACCTCCGACCTGCAGTTCCACCTGAGCATTGCACGCGCCACGGGCAACGAACACTTTGTCGGCGCTCTCGCCCAGCTTGGCAAGACGCTCATCCCCCGCACCCGCATGGACCTCGCGCAGGTGGGCTACCTCAACGCGCCCGAACTGCGCGCGACGGTCAACCGCGAGCACCACAGCATCTTCGACGCCATCGCCCGCAAGGACCCGGAGGCCGCGCGTGCCGCCATGCGCATGCACCTGTCCAACAGCCGCGAACGCCTGCGCAGTGCGCACGAGGATGCCGGCCGGCTCGCCGCACAAGCGTCGGCCTGAGCGGTCAACCGAAGTCCGCCAGAGTTGTCTGACGTCTTACGAAAAAACCGGCGCCGCCTGGGGCCCGTTGATAAACATTTGCATTCCCGGCCGCTCAGCCACGTAACCTGAGCCTGCACCGACCCCTCGTGGGTGCGCTTTGGCCGCGGAAGAGAGAGCTGCGGTCACTTGGCCCTGATGCTCCCGTCCTGAGCGTCAGGGCATTTCTTTTGGGCAACCGGTTCGCACGTCGGCTGCCGGCAACAAAAAAGCCCCGATCTTCGGGGCTTGGCGCCATGGACCGCAGCGCTTCAGCGCTCGCGCATCAGGAGGTGGTGGCCCGCCAGGAGGATGACGGCGCCCATCATCGCGCCGATCCAACCCGCAGACTGGCCGGGCTGGTACCAGCGCAGCAACTGGCCCAGAAAGCTCGCGGCCAGCGCGCCTGCCACGCCTAGCATCGTGGTCAGAGTGAAGCCCGTGAGGCCGCATCCCGGAGTGATCCACCGCGCAACCAGCCCTGACAGGAGCCGATCAGGGCCGTGAGAATAAGCAGATGCATGACGTCGACTCCGCGGCTCGAACGCGCTGCGGACGCATGTGCGTCAGTTCGGGCCCACGGTTTCCATCACGCGCTCCAGGCAGAAGCCCTGCCCGTAGATGGCGCGCAGGCGCAGGCCGTTGTCGGGACCGAGCAGCAGCTTCTTGCGCAACCGCGAGACATGCGTATCGAGCGTGCGCGAATACGGGCTCAGTTCGCGCCCCCACAACGCCAGTTCGATGTCGGCGCGCGACAGCACGCGGCCCGCATTGGCGAACAGCAGCAGGGCGAGCTCGAACTCGCGCGCATGTACCGATACCAGCGTATCGCGCAGGCGGATGGCGCGGTTCTGACGATCGATCGTGTAAGGCCCCAGCTGAATTTCAGAAGCGCGCACGGCACGGCTCACGGCAAAGCGGCGGATCAGCGCATCGAGCCGCGCGAGCAGCTCGGGCGGACGGATCTCGCCCTGGAAGCACAGGTCTGCGCCGTGATTGAGCGCGTCGGCGGTTTCGGAATCGGCATGGCCATCGGCGAGGTAGACGATGGCCATGCCCGGCCCCACGCGCTCGCGCACGGTGCGCACGAGCGACAGGCCTGGCATGTCGTGCGCATGGGAACCGACCATCAGCAGGTTGATGCCCTGCAGGTCAATGGCTTCGAAGACCTGGCGTGAGAGAAACAGGGGCACGCATTCAAAGCGCGTCGGCTGCAGCGCAGAGTGGATCGCCTGCTGACGGGCGAGATGCGTGTCGATCAGACCGATTTTCATGGCTCGGTTTCGTGGTTGGCTACGCGTGGCGTAGTCGCGCGACGGTTTGATGGCGGTGTTGCATGTCTGGAGCATCGTCAGCCTCGCTATGCCACTTGGGTTCACGCCGCCCCGCCAGCCAGGACCGCTCGCCCTGTGACGGGTTCCCGCTGCCGTGCAGAGCGCGGTGCAGTTCGGCACGAACGCGTTCGTACTCGCATTCGGTCAGAACATCGGGGGCGGTCTGGCTCAACATGCTTGGCGGCTCGGTGGATCTGTACGCCGTTTTGCCCGGACGCCATCGTCTCTCGACCGGTGTTTTTCACCAGTGCACGTTGTGCGGGTCGGCCAATGAACTGTAGGGTGGCCGCAGCGCCCAAATGCAAATGATTGAAAAAGAGAAGCGACCGAAGCCTCGCCCCAGGGCGGGTTTCAGGCGTCAGGGTGATGTGGCGCGCGCGGCAGCCACAGCGTGAAGGTCGAGCCCAGACCCGGCGCGCTCTGCACGGCAATGCGGCCGCCGTGCCGGTCCACCACGGTCTTCACGAAGACCAGGCCGAGGCCGCAGCCTGAAGGCGCATTGGGCGCGCCCTCGTGCAGCCGATGAAATGGCTGGAACAGCCGGGGCTGATCCGCCAGCGCGATGCCGGCGCCCTGGTCTGCCACGGACACCGCAAACATCGCGTCGTCCGCCGCAACCGACACCGTCACCACCGAACCCGGCGAACTGAACTTGATGGCGTTATTGAGCAGGTTCACCAGCGCGCGCACCAGCAGCCGTGGTTCGCCGCGCACGGAAGCCTCGATGTCAGCCGCCACGCGCACTTCCACCTGATGGCGATTCGCCAGCGGCCAGACCTCGTCGGCGGCATCGAGCACGAGGCCCAGCAGGTCCACGTCGACCAGCTTGAGCGCCTGCGATTCGGCGCGCGCCAGGTCGATGAACGCATCCGCCAGCTCCAGCGTGCGCGAAGACAGCTGCTCGATGCGCGAGAGCAGCACCTCGCGATCGAGCGCACGCGAACCGTCGCGCTGCAATTCGATGAGCGCCAGGATCGCGCTCTGCGGCGAGCGCATGTCGTGCGAGATGAAACGCAGCGCGTCTTCGCGGCGGCGTTCGGCTTCGCGAACCGGCGTGATATCGGCAAAGCTGACGATGATGTCGACCGGGCGCCCTGCCTCGTCGCGCAGCGCCGCTGCGTGCATCAGCATCGAGCGGCCGTCGTGCGTACGCAGCTCGACGGGCTCCAGTCCCGCGGACTCGGCGAGCCAACGCGCCCAGTAGTGCTGGCCTGCCGCCGGGTCGGGAAACGCGCGCACGAGCAGGCTTGGCAGATCACGCAGTGCGGCAGCGCGATTCTGCCCCGGCGACGGCGACTGCCCCGCCAGCTCGGCGCTGCGGCCGTTGGCCAGGCGGATCGTGCCGTCTGCGGTGCAGATGACGGTGGCATCAGGCAGGCTTTCCAGCGCATCGGCCAGGTAGCGTCGCAGGGCTCGGAGCCTGTCTGTCAGCGCGGCAACGGCATCCATGTGTGCGCCCAATGTGCGGCCGGTACGGGCCAGCGGCGTGGCTTCCGCCAGCAGGCCCGGCTCACGGGTCAGGCGCTGCATCTCGCCACGCAGAAAGCGCAGCGCGGCTTCCTGCTGGCGCCAGCTCCACAGCGGATACAGCACCAGCGGCCCGACCATTGCCGCGAACGGCGGCAGCCAGCGATTGGCAAACACCAGCGCGCCGATCGAACCGACGAGCAGCACCATCGCCCCGGCCATCGACACGGCGAGCGCCATGCGCGGCGTCCACCAGCGCACGGCGCATGCCGTCATCAGCAGCGGCAGCAGCGTCATCGCCCAGAAGACGCCCGTGGACACGGGCAGGATGGCGCTGCCGTCCAGCACCGTCTGCGTGGCATTGGCGAGCACTTCCACGCCGCTCATCGTGCGCGAGGTGGGCGTCGCAAAAATGTCCGACACACCGGAGGCCGTAGCGCCGATCAACACGAGCTTGCCGGCAAACGCGTCCGCCGCCACGCGCCCGTTGAGGACGTCGAGCGCCGGCACGTGACGGAATGTACCGGCGGGCCCGGCAAAGTTCAGACGGATGTTGGCCTGGCGTGTCCAGCCCTCGGCATCGGTCTGCACGTCACGCGAGGCCGGCAGCGAAGCCGGTGGCTGGGCCGCCTGCCGTGCCAGTTGGAGTGCGAGGTGGTCGAGTACATGCTCGCGCGGCCCCTCTGCAAGGTAGACGCTTCGCACCACGCTATCGGCGTCGGCGGCCGCATTGATGTGCGCAACCGCCGCGCCGATGCCGAGAAACGGGTAGTGATACACGCGCCCCTGCTCCGTACGCTCGGGCAGCGCCGGCAAGATGACGCGCCCGGCCTGCGCGATGGCGGACGACAGCGCGCGGTCGCCTTCCGGGTGCGCAAGATCGGGCTCGATCAGGAGGATGTCCACGCCTAGGGCGCGCGGCCGCGCCTGCCCGATCCGCGCAACGAGATCGGCGAGGCGGCTGCGCGGCCACGGCCAGCGACCCACGGCATCGAGGCTCTGGTCATCAATGGCGACGATCACGATGTCGTCGCGCACCGCATGGCCGTGCAGCGTCAGCACCGTGTCATACAGCGCCGCATCAAGCCGTGCCACCACGTTCCAGCGCGCGGCGCCCAGCGTGAGCAGCACCGCCAGCGCCACGAGCACGGTCCACTCCAAGAGCGCACGCAGCCCCAGGCGGGGCGCGGGCGACGTGGCCGGTGCCGGATCAGTCATTGAGCAGCAGACTGCCGCCGCCGCTCTGCACCGGGCTGCGCGAAGAATCGCCGACGAAGCTCCCGACGTCGATGCGCTGCGGCTTGCTGTAGATCACCGACGCCGCATCGCCGAGGTCCACGCCTGTGCGGATGTAATACACGCCGGCCGGCGGCTTCGACATGGCTGCTTCGCTGCCCTCGCTGACGATATCGACGATGGGCTTGGTGAAAGTCGACTCGCTGGCCAGTTGCACGCGCGTACGTGCGCCAGAGGCCGTCAGTTCGGGCGCCAGCGCGGGCCAATGCGCATGCAGCTTGCCGTCGTTGCCCGCATTGACTGCGGCTGCTGGCACCGATTCTGGCGGAACATCCAACAGGCGAAAGCGCAGTGCGTCGCTCCACGGGCCGGTCTTGCCATCGGGTGCCACCGAGCGCACGCGCCACCACCATGTGCCTGCGCCGAGCACCTTGCTCAGGCGCACGTCGATGCCGTGCTGCCGAATGAGCGGCGATGCAAAGCTCTGCGCATCGGCGACTTCCATGTCGTAGCTCGCGGCGTCAGACACGGAGGCCCACGCGAACGCCACCTCGCCGCTGCGGTACACCTTGCCGTTGGCGGGCTCGGTCGTAAACGGCGCTTCCGGATGCAGGCGAACCGTAAAGACACGCGTGGCCGATACGCTCGTCAGGCCCAGCGCGTCGATGCTCTGGACGACGAGCGTGTAATCGCCGTCCTCATCTCCGCAGATGTTGGCGCCCGGCGCCTGGGTCGATTGATACGGGCCGAGTTCGGTCAGCGCCGAGTCCCGTGCGACGGCCGCGCGATACGCCGCCGCGCCCTTGGCGGGCTGCCACGTCGCGCGAAAGCACGGCGTCTGCACCAGTTCCGGAATGGCACCGAGCCGGGGCGCAGCCGGCAGCGCAGCACGCTGGAGCCGTCCGCCCGAAGCCTGCACGCCAAACCCGGCCTTGATGCCCTGCGCCCGTCGGCCGGCCTGAGCCGTCACCTGGCCCTCCAGCACCGAACTGGTCGACACGGAGTCGCTCGCCTGCACCCGGAAACGGGTACCGCGCACACCCGTCACCAATGCCGGCGTCGAGATTTCATACCGACCGACGCCGGTCTTCTTCGGCGCGACATTCGATTCGGCCTCGCCCTGCTTGACGTGCACGCGCACGTCGATAAGTCCGGCGTGCGCGAACGCACGCACACGCGACAGCGCGACGTGGCTGCCCGGCGGCACGGTCATGCGTGTGCCGTCGTCGAAGGCCAGCGTGACGGCGCCTTTGTCGCCCGTATCGATCTGCGCGTCTTCGGCGAGCTTCATGCCAGCTTGCAGCGGCTTGCCGTCGGAGTTCGCGTCGCGCGCAAACACCACTTGCGCCGTCGCACGCACAACGGGAATGCGATCGAACGGAATGCGCAGAATGGACCCCGGCTGCAAGCGGTACGGATCGGCCACGCGATTGCGGCGCTGCAGCACGCGCCAGCCGTCGATGCCGTCCATATAGCGCTCTGCCAGGTTGATGAGCGTATCGCCCTGCTGGACCCGATACAGGAAGTCCCTGCCGTCCGCCCCCGAAGGCTGGGCCACGGCCGCCTGCCACCCGCCCCCGAAAACGACAAACGCGCCGACAAACGCGGCGCGCCCCATCCAACCGTCCCACCGCTTGTCAGTTTGTTTCGCCATCTTCTTGCGTGGTTTCGAGCCGATAGCCATGCGAATACACCGAGACCAGGCGGACCCCATTCTTCTGGTTGAGGTCGAGCTTGAGCCGCAGCTTGGAGATATGCGTGGCCAGCGTGCGCGAATCGGGGCCGATGCTGCGCCCCCAGACGGCCTGCTCGATCAACTCGCGCGGCACCAGCTTGCCGACATTGCGGAAGAGGTACAGCGCCAGGTCAAACTCCCGCGGCGACAGCTCGACCTGCACGCCATGCAGCGTCAACACACGGCCGAGCGGATCCACCGCGTACGGCCCCACGCGTATGCGCTCGAGCGACTCGCCCGTACGCGGAGCCGCCCGGCGCAGCAGCGCACCCACACGCGCGACGAGTTCTGCGCGGCGCACCGGCTTGATCACGTAGTCGTCGGCGCCGGCGGCCAGGCCGCGGACCACATCATCTTCGAGGGAGCGGTTGGTCAGGAACAGGACCGGCAACGCCGGCCCCACCGTCTGCCTGACCCAGCTGACGAGCTGGATACCGCTGATGTCCGGCAGTTGCCAGTCAAGCAGCAGCAAGTCGAACGTGCGATCGCGCAGCGCCTTGACGAAGGCATCGCCGTTGCTGAAACACTCGCATTCGTATCCGGACGAAACCAGGATCTCGCGAATCAACTGTGATTGCGCCTGGTTGTCTTCTACCGAGGCAATTCGTATCGCCATCTGGACTGCCTTTTCCCCACACCGGGCCCGGTCTTCACTACGCGGGATGCCGGCTCACTCCCTCTGTCGTTGTGATGGGGTCCCGGGCCGGCGTCGCTGTTCAACGTGCCGGCCGCCTCCGGCGCGGCACCGGCTCCCGCGCAAGACCTTTCTCCGCCCGCCGGCATGCCGACTTGGGCCCAGGTCATCCTAAAAGGACACCCCGGTCATATTGCAAACAATTGTGAAAACCGAGAGGCAACGCCATGTCTTTGTATCGTTCTATCACTTTTTGTGACGTCTGCACAGGGCGCCCTCCTACGGTGGAGCCGCCCCATTTCCCAGGCATCGATCGCCACGAACACAGGTATCCGCGACCCGCGTTGCGAAGTCGCGCGACGGCCACGCTCGACCTTTCGAGTGAAAGTGGATCAGAACTGGTCCCGCGGCGAAAGGCGGAAGCGACTCCATCGCGTCCTGCATGCGTGCGCCAAAAGAAAAAGCCCCGAACCAGTCGGGGCTTTTCTGCATTCTGGAGGCGGAGGCCGGAATCGAACCGGCGTACACGGCTTTGCAGGCCGCTGCATAACCACTTTGCTACCCCGCCTTGGGGTTCAGCACCGCATTGTAGCAATTCGTGGAAAACCACGTATTGGCCGTGCCGATAAAGAAAAAGGGAAGCAAGGCTTCCCTTCGGGATTGGAGCGGGAAACGAGGCTCGAACTCGCGACCTCAACCTTGGCAAGGTTGCGCTCTACCAACTGAGCTATTCCCGCGTAACCGGTCATGCCGCCGCACCATCACCTCGGTACGGCCACACATTCAAAACTGGAGCGGGAAACGAGGCTCGAACTCGCGACCTCAACCTTGGCAAGGTTGCGCTCTACCAACTGAGCTATTCCCGCAATTTTGGCTACCAGCACTGCCGTACAACCTGTGTGCTGCCAGACCGTTTGCGTCACATCACTGCAACGCGAGAACGAGATTATGGCAAAAAAGAATCGCGCTCGTCAACAGGTTTGCGCACGAGTTTTTGCGGGCTCATTTTGCGCGTTCGCGAATCTGCGGCCAGGCAAGCTTCATGTAATACGCCATCGACCACAGCGTGAGCACCGCCGCCACGTAGATCAGCCACGTCCCCCACACCTGCGCGTCGATCACGCCGAACAGCCGGCCTTCGAACAGCAGCAACGGGATGGCGATCATCTGGAACGTCGTCTTCAGCTTGCCGAGGAAGTTGACGGCCACGCTCTTCGAGGCGCCGATCTGCGCCATCCACTCGCGCAGCGCCGAGATGGTGATCTCGCGGCCGATGATGACCAACGCGATGACGTCGGACACACGGCCCAGCGCCAGAAGCACCAGCAATGCGGCGGCGACCATCAGCTTGTCGGCCACCGGATCGAGAAACGCGCCGAACGCCGACGTCTGGTTCCAGCGGCGTGCGAGAAAGCCGTCAAACCAATCGGTGAGGCCGGCGACGATGAAGAACACCGCGGCCGTCAGGTTCTTGGCGGGCAGCGCCATCCAGGTGTCCGGCACATAGAACACGCCCACCACCAGCGGGATCATGGCCACACGCAGCCAGGTCAGGAGGATCGGGAAGTTGAAAGGCATGGCAGATCGAGAGGACGACCGCCGCGCAGGCCTGGGCCGGCGCGGCAACGATGCGGCATTGTCGCCGATCAGTGCAGCTGACGGTAGATTTCTTCGGCCAGCGTCTGAGAGATGCCTTCAACGGAGGCCAGCTCGTCGACGCTGGCAGCCATCACGCCGCGCAGGCCGCCGAAGCGCGCCAGCAGCCGCTGCCGGCGCTTGGCGCCAATGCCTTCGATCTCTTCGAGCCGCGAGGTGTTGCGCGCCTTGGCCCGCTTGGCTCGCATGCCGGTGATGGCAAAACGGTGCGCCTCGTCGCGGATCTGCGCGACCAGCATCAGCGCCGCGCTGCCCTGCCCCAACTCCAACGAGGGGCGGCCATCGGCAAAGACCAGCGTCTCCAAGCCGACCTTGCGGCCTTCGCCCTTGGCCACGCCGACCAGCAGGCCGATGTCGAGACCCAGTTCTTCGAACACCTGGCGCGCGACTTCCACCTGCCCCTTGCCGCCGTCGATCAAGACGATATTGGGCATGTTCGGCGCGTCTTCGCCGGCCTGCTCGACGATCTTCTGATAGCGGCGCGTGAGGACCTGCCGCATGGCTGCGTAGTCGTCGCCGGGGGTGATGTCCTGGATGTTGTAGCGACGGTATTCGCTGTTCTGCATGGCGTGGCTGTGGAACACCACGCACGACGCCTGCGTGGCCTCGCCGGCGGTGTGGCTGATGTCGAAGCATTCGACGCGCAGCGCGGCCAGGTCTTCGAGATCGATGCCGATGGTCTCGGCCAATGCGCGGGTGCGCGCGTGCTGGCTGCCCTGTTCGGAGAGCCGCCGCATCAGCGAGAGCTCGGCGCCCTTCTCGGCCATCTCCAGCCAGGCGCGGCGCCCACCCTGCGGTTGACGCACGACCGAGATGCGACGCCCTGCCTGCTCGGCCAGCGCATCGATCAGCTCGGTGGCATGGATCGGGTGGCTCACCACCAGCACCGGGGGCACGAACTGGTCAAGGTAATGCTGCGCGATGAAGGCCTCCAGGATGTCGCTGGCCATGCGTTCGGTGTCGCGCGGCGCTTCGGTTGCCGCTTCGCCATCCGCTTCCACATCCACGCTGACGATGGCAGCCCCTTCTTCGACGTGCACTGGGAAGTAGGCCTTGTCGCCCAGGTGCCGCCCCCCGCGCACCATCGCGAGGTTCACGCACGCGTGGCCGCCCTTGATCGCCACGGCCAGGATGTCGATGTCGCTAGCGTTGCCGACCTCCTCCACCGACTGCTGCTTGAGCACCGTCGACAGCGCCCCGATCTGATCGCGCACGACGGCGGCCTGCTCGAACTCGAGCGCCTCGGCATAGCGCTGCATCTTGTCCTGCAGCGTCTGCATGACCTCATCCTGACGGCCTTGCAGGAAACCGGCGGCGTTGGCGACGTCGCGGGCGTAATCCTCGGGGCTGATCGCCTGCACGCACGGGCCGCTGCAGCGGTGGATCTGGTGCAGCAGGCACGGCCGCGTGCGGTTGTTGAAGACGGTGTCTTCACACGTGCGCAGCTGAAACACCTTCTGCAGGATCTGCATGCTCTCGCGTACCGCATGCGCGCTCGGGAACGGGCCGAAGTACTGGTGCTTGCGATCCGTCGCGCCGCGGTAATACGCCATGCGCGGATACGCATGCTGCGTGAGCTTCAGATACGGGTACGACTTGTCGTCGCGAAAGAGGATGTTGTAGCGTGGCGCCAGCGCCTTGATGAGGTTGTTCTCCAGCAGCAGCGCCTCGGCCTCGCTGCGCACGACGGTGGTCTCGATGCGCGCGATCTTCGCCACCATCATGGCAATGCGCGGCGACAGCAGCGTCTTGTTGAAGTAGCTGGAGACGCGCTTCTTGAGGTCGCGCGCCTTGCCCACGTAGAGCACGTTGCCCTGCGCGTCGAAATAGCGGTACACGCCCGGCAGGTTCGGCAGGCGCGCGATGTGCGCCTTTGCATCGAATTCCGGCACATTCGCGGGCACGGCAGGCTCGACGCTCTCGGGCGTCTTGGCGGTATCGGATTGCGTGGGGTCGGACGGCATGGCGTTCGCTGGGTCAGAGGCCGTCAGTGTAGAACAAGCGGCCGACTACAATGGCGGCCGGTCACCGTCTTCGCTCTCTCGCCTGCCGCATGCGCACCATCACGTCCTGGGACATCTTCTGCCGCGTCGTCGACAACTACGGCGACATCGGCGTGTGCTGGCGCCTGGCCCGCCAGCTCGCGCAGGAGCACGGTCACACGGTCCGCCTGTGGGTCGATGATCTGCGCGCGTTCGAAAAACTCTGCCCTGCAGTGGACGTCAAGGCCGAGGCGCAGCGCGTCTCGGGGGTCGACATTCGCCATTGGGGCGACGATGCACAGGTTGCCGCACTCCTTGCCGCCGATGCACACCCTGCGCCGCATGACGTGGTGGTCGAAGCCTTCGCCTGCGCGGCGCCGGAACCCATGCTCGGGCACATGGCGGAGTTGGCCGCGCGCGGTGCTGCGCCGGTGTGGATCAACCTCGAATACCTCAGCGCGGAACAGTGGGTGTCCGAGTACCACGCGATGCAGTCGCCACATCCGCGCCTGCCGCTGGTCAAGCATTTCTTCTTTCCTGGCTTTGCGCCGAACACCGGCGGCGTGCTGCGCGAATCGCACCTCGGCGCCCAGCGCGCAGCTTTCGACGCCAGCCCGGCGGCCCACCACGCGTTATGGCATCGACTCGGGGTGGATGACCTGACGCGCGAACAGCCCGATGCGCTGCGCGTCAGCCTGTTCGCGTACTCCAATGCGGCGCTGCCGGCGCTGGTCGCCCAGTGGGAGGCATCGCCCCAGCCGGTGATCTGCCTGGTGCCCGAGGGCCTCGCCGCAACGCAGATCGCCGACCTGCTGGGCGGTACCGCGGCCAGGACCGGGGCGCGGTGGACGCGCGGCAACCTGACTGTCGCCGTCGTGCCGTTCGTTGCGCAGGAGCACTACGATCCGCTCCTGTGGGCGTGCGACATCAACTTTGTCCGCGGCGAAGATTCGTTCGTGCGCGCCCAATGGGCGCTGAAGCCGTTCGTGTGGCACATCTACCCGCAAACCGATGGCGTCCACCTGGCCAAGCTGGACGCCTTTCTGACCCGCTACACGCCGGCCCTGTCCGAGCCCGACGCGGCAACGCTGACGGCTTTCTGGCACGCCTGGAACGGCACGCCGGCCCGGCTCGACTGGAGCGGCCTGGCAGCCGCGGCCCCGCGCCTGCGCGCACGGGCCGCCACGTGGGAGCGGTCTCTCGCGCAACTTGGCGATCTCGCCGCGAATTTGGTGGCTTTCTGCGAAAAACAGGTAAAATAGCGGGCTGTTCACCATGCGGCCCCGGCTCTGACCTGGTTCGCGCGACCTGAGGGACTCGCGCGGTTGCATCGTTGCTTGGCGCGCATCGACCCCTCTTACTTTTCAGGAAGATTTAGAAATGGCCTTGAAGATCGCGCAAGAACTCCGCGCAGGCAACGTGTTCATGATCGGCAACGACGCCATGGTCGTGCTCAAGACCGAGTACAGCCGTTCGGGCCGTTCGGGCGCCGTGATCAAGATGAAGTACAAGAACCTGCTGACGGGTGCAGGCAGCGAATCGGTATTCAACGCTGACGACAAGTTCGAGCAGGTCATCCTCGACAAGAAGGAAGCCGAGTACTCGTACTTCGACGGCACGCGGTATGTCTTCATGAACATGAGTACCGGCGAGCAGTACGAAGTCGACGCCGAGAACATGGGCAACGCACTGAACTACCTGCAAGACGGCATGCAGGTGGAAGTGACGCTGTACAACGACAGCCCCATCTCGGTCGAACTGCCGACCACGGTTGTCCGCGAAATCGTCTACACCGAGCCGGCCGTGAAGGGTGACACCTCGTCGGGCAAGGTGCTGAAGGCCGCACAGATCAACGACAACAAGGATTTCGTGATCCAGGTGCCGCTGTTCTGCAACACGGGCGACAAGATCGAAATCGACACGCGTACCGACGAGTACCGCAGCCGCGCCAAGTAAGACGGCGCCGCAGCGACAAAAAAGGCAGCTTCGCGCTGCCTTTTTTGTTGCCGCCGGTTTGGCGTGGCGTCATGCAATGAGCCTGGCCTCGCGTAGCGTACGCAGCGCCTGCCGGTAGGCGGATTGCTGCTGCAGCTTCGCCCAGTCCTTGGCCGCCTTGCCACCAAACAACCGCCGCACGCGGCGCTGTGAAGTCTTGTCCATCTTCACGTCGAGCTCATTCAGCAGCCGATCGGCCTTGTCAGGTGCGTTGCAGATCAGCACCATGTCGCAGCCGGCGGTAAGCGCCGCGCGCGCACCGTCCACCACCGAGCCTGCGACGCTTGCGCCTTCCATGCTGAGGTCGTCGCTGAAGATCACGCCGTCGAAGTTGAAATGCGTGCGCAGCATGTCCTGCAGCCAGAAGCGCGAGAAGCCCGCCGGGTTCGGGTCCACCGCCGAGTAGATCACGTGCGCTGGCATCACCGATTGCAGACCGATGCCCATCCAGCCGTAGGGCTGGGCGTCATCCGCGAGGATCGCCTCGAGCGGGCGCTCGTCCACCGGCACGGCAATGTGCGAATCGGCCTGGACAAAGCCATGACCGGGGAAATGCTTGCCGCAGTTCGACATGCCCGCCAGTCGGAGGCCCAGCGTCAGATGATTGGCCAGCATCGTCACCACGCGCGGGTCACGGTGGAAGGCGCGGTCGCCAATCACGCTGCTGTTGCCATAGTCGAGATCCAGCACGGGCGTGAAGCTGAGGTCGATATCGCAGGCGCGCAGTTCGGCGGCGAGCACGTAGCCGCAGGCCGTGGCGGCGCGCGTGGCGGACAGCACGTCGGCATCCCACAATCGCCCGAGCGCGCCCATGGCCGGGAGGTGCGTGAAGCCGTCGGTCTTGGCACGCTGCACGCGGCCACCTTCGTGGTCGATGCAGATGAGCACGTCGTCACGTACCGCGCGGATCGCTCGCGTGAGCGCCGTCAACTGGGCGCGCGATTCAAAGTTGCGCGCGAACAGGATCACGCCGCCCGTCAGCGGGTGAGCGACGCGGCGGACGTCGTCCGGGCCCAGTTCAAGACCGGCGACATCCAGGACGATCGGGCCGGGGCGCTTCTGCTTGTTGGTTTGAGTCATGCGGTGGGTTTCGTTTGCAACTCGGCGACGGCAAAGGCGACTGCGTAGTCGCGCTCGTCCGTCACGCTGATCTGGATATGGAGGCCGTGCTGCGCGATCCAGTCGGCCAGTTCGCCGCTGTAGCGCACCACCGGCTGGCCGGAGGGCAAGTTGAGCGTCTGCACCGCGCGCCATGTCATCGGCCAGCGCATGCCAAGGCCAATGGCCTTGGACACGGCTTCCTTGGCAGCAAAGCGCGTGGCCAGAAACGCGAGGCCCCGGCGCTCAGAGCGTGCCTTGCGGGCGTGATAGACGCGCAGCTCATCGGGGCCGAGCACCTTTTCGGCAAAGCGGCCGTTGGTCCGCTGCATCACGCCTTCCACGCGCTCGATCTGGATGATGTCGGTGCCGATGCCGTAGATGGCACCGGATACCGAAGCCGCGGCCGGCGCGTTCATACCGGCACGCCTGGATGTGCCGCCGCGGGCGTCGTCGACGACAGCCGCGCCGCAACCATGATCGCCTTCATCTCGCGCACGGCGTTCTGCCAGCCGGCAAATACGGCATGCGCGACGACGGCGTGGCCGATGTTCAGTTCATGGATACCGGCAATGGCCGCGATCGGCTGCACGTTCGTGTAGTGCAGGCCGTGCCCGGCATTGACTCGGACGCCCCACCGAATGCCCTCTTCCACGGCCGTTTCGATGCGCACGAGCTCTGCCTTCACCTCGGCGGGATCTGTGGCTTCGGCGTAGCGGCCGGTGTGCAGTTCGATGACGGGCGCGCCGGCGGCGGCAGCGGCTTCGATCTGCTCCGCATCCGGATCGATGAACAGCGATACGCGGATGCCGGCGTCTGCCAGCTGCTTGCACGCCGCCTGAACCTTGGCAAAGCCGCCCACCACATCGAGACCGCCTTCAGTGGTGACTTCCTGGCGACGTTCCGGCACGAGACAGACATCTTGCGGACCGATGTCGCAGGCGATATCGAGCATCTCCTGCGTGACCGCGCACTCCAGATTCATGCGCGTGCGCAGTTGCGGGCGCAGTGCGCGGACGTCGGCGTCCTTGATGTGGCGACGGTCTTCCCGCAAATGCAGCGTGATGAGGTCGGCGCCGGCCTCTTCGGCAAGCAGCGCCGCGGCGATCGGGTCCGGGTAAGTGGTGCCGCGCGCGTTGCGCAGCGTGGCGACGTGGTCGATGTTGATGCCCAGGTCGATGACCCCCGGCGAGGCATGAAAGATCATAGTTTCTGCAAGTCGATCAGGATCTGGCGCGTCGAAAGCGGCGTGCCCTGCAAATGATAATGCAGCAGGAATCGCATCAGGCTGCGGCTCTGCTGGGCGGTCGTGGGGCGCGAGGCGTAATCGTCGCGTTCCATGTCGATCAGCGTCTGGCCGCGCAGCACGGGCCACGACGACGGATCACTCGGCAGCGCGCGCCGGATGCCACGCTCGGGGTGATAGACGTATTCGCCATCGGCCTGCACCGGTTCTCCGTCGATGCAACGGTCGAGCCGGGCGGCAAAGCCGGTCTCGCGCAACAGCACGCGCTCGAATGCACGCAGCGTAAAGGCGGCCGGCTCGCCATGGGCGAGCTTGTTGAGCGTTTCAACGTAATGCGCGAACAACACAGGGTGCCCGTCTTCGCGCGCCACGAACTTGACGAGCAATTCGTTCAGGTAGAAGCCCGAGAGCAGCCCCTCTCCGCCCAGCGGCACCATGCCGCCAACCCACTCGGCGCGCGTGAGCGTGCGTACCTCGCCGCGGCCGCTCCATGACAGCGACAGGGGCTGAAACGTCTGCAGCACTGCACGCAGCGCAGAATGCGGCCGCTTCGCGCCCTTCGCAACGAGCGCCATCCGTCCGTAGTCGGGCGTGAAGACGTCGATGATCAGGCTGGTTTCACGATACGGATAGCTGTGCAGCACGAACGCCGGCTGCGCCGCCACGCGGGTCTCCGAGCGCCCGGCGGGAAAGCTCTTGCGCGGCGCGGCGCCGGCAATGCCCTCCTCGGCGAGCCATTCCGCGGCTTCATCCGGAATCGGATCGGATCGTCCCGCCATCGACTGTGTGTGGAAAACGGCTGAGGGCTCGCGCCGTTACTCGTAGCCGTAGGCGCGCAGGCCGGCCTCGTTGTCCGCCCAACCGCTCTTGACCTTGATCCAGACCTCCAGATACACCTTGCCGTCGAACAGCTTTTCCATGTCCATGCGGGCTTCGGTGGAGATCTGCTTGAGCTTGGCGCCCTTGGCGCCGATGATCATCGCCTTGTGCGCATCGCGGTCGACCAGGATGGTGACGAACACGCGCCGCAGGCGGCCTTCGGTCTCGAACTTGTCGACGACGACGGTACTGGAATACGGCAGCTCGTCGCCGGTCCAGCGGAAGACTTTTTCGCGGACGATCTCCGCGGCGAGGAAGCGCTCGCTACGGTCGGTAAGCGCTTCGGGGTCGTACATCGGCTCGCCTTCGGGCAGATAGGGCCGCACGATGCCGAGCAGGCGCAGGATGTCGTCGCGGTTCTTGGCCGACATCGGCACGATTTCCTGGAACGGAAACACCTGCGACATCTCCTGCAGAAATACGGCGACCATCTCCGCACGCGTGTAGGCATCGAGCCGGTCGACCTTGTTGACGATGAGGATGACAGGCGTCTCGCGAGGCAGCAGCGAGAGCACTTTCTCATCGTCCGGGCCATAGCGGCCGGCCTCGACCACGAACAACACCGCATCCACCGACGTAAGCGTGGACGTGACCGCCCGGTTCAGCGAACGGTTCAGCGCGGTGGCATGGCGCGTCTGGAAGCCCGGCGTATCGACGAAGACGAACTGGGCGTCATCCGTCGTCTGAATGCCCGTGATGCGGTGGCGGGTGGTCTGCGCCTTGCGCGATGTGATGCTGACTTTCTGGCCCACGAGGGCGTTCATCAGCGTGGATTTGCCGACGTTCGGCCGCCCAACGATGGCGACCATGCCGCAGCGGAACCCCTCCGGCACGCCAGACTCTGGGTGCGGAGGCTGCAATGGGGTGTCGCTCATTTACCTGATTATTCCTTCAACCTGAGAGACAACTGCGGATCGGGCGGCGTGGCCTGCTTGCGCGTCTTGCCGGTGCGCTCGGCGCGGCTGCGCTTGAGGAGCTGCGGCACGAGGCGATGCGCTTCTTCCAGGGCCAGCTTGGCCGCCGATTGTTCGGCCGCGCGGCGCGATGCCCCGCTGCCGGAGACGCGAATCTCCAGCTTCGGGATCGTGCACTCGACTTCGAATTGCTGATTATGCGCCGCGCCGTGGGTGGCGACCACCGCGTAAAGCGGAAGCGCAATCTTGTGGCCTTGCAGATACTCCTGCAGCAGCGTTTTGGCGTCCTTGCCCAGTGTGCGCGGATCGACCTGCTCCAGGATGGGGATGTACAGCTTGCGGATCAGCGTACGGGCGGCATCAAAGCCGCCGTCCAGGAAGACCGCTCCAAAGATGGCTTCCAGCGCGTCGGCAAGAATCGAAGGCCGGCGGAAACCGCCGCTTTTCAGCTCGCCCTCGCCCAGCCGCAATGCGTCCGGCAGCTGCAGCATCTGCGCGATCTCGTACAACGCCTGCTGCTTGACCAGGTTGGCCCGCACGCGCGAAAGATCGCCTTCATCCAACTTGCCAAACATGCCGTAGAGCATGTCGGCAACGGCGCAATTCAGGATCGAATCGCCAAGAAATTCCAGGCGCTCGTTGTGCATCGCGCTGTGGCTGCGATGCGTGAGCGCCTGCTGCAGCAACTCCGGTTTGCTGAAGCGGTAGCCAAGGCGTTGCTGCAATGCATCCAGACTCATGTCAACGCTGGGTCCCCGAATAGGTGATCACCAGACCGATGGGGCCGTACAGCGGCACCTCGCGCTTGTACGAGAAGCGCACCGCCTGGATCGACCCACCGCCGTCCAGCACTTCCAGATCGTCGCCCTTGATCGAGGTGATGTCGTCAATGGCGGCCTGCTTGTCGAACGCTGCCACGATGTCTTCACGCGTGGCAGCACGCTCGCGCGCCTGCTTTACGGCACGGGTGATCGCCTGGTATTCCATCAGGCTCGGAATAGACCGAACCGCCGGTAACACGAACGTGATCAGCACGATGATGCCGATCAGGATGCCAAACATGGTAATCCCGCGCGACTGGCGTTTCAGACCGGCCTGACGATTCCGCATTGCATGTCCCCCGTTGTGCAATTGCTGCGTGCTGGAATAAGCGGCGAAAAAATCACTTATCTGGATCAATGAAAGCTGCCGATCCGCTTGAGATCGCCCAGATTCATCCAGATGAAAAACGCCTTCCCGACGATGTTCTTATCCGGCACGAACCCCCAGTAACGGGAGTCCGCGCTATTGTCGCGATTATCGCCCATCATGAAATAGTGACCTGCAGGTACCTTGCAGGTGAAGCCGGCCTGATTGTAAGTGCAGTTTTCGCGGAACGGAAAATCGTCCGGGCCGGACACGTAGGCCGGGCGATCGGCATCGTTCAGGATGTTGTGGGTGACGTCGCCGAGCGTCTCCTGATACTGCTTCGAGTACGTCAGTCTTTCACCGTCGAGGTAGTCAGGCTGCGCGGCATAGGTGGCAGGCTGGCCGTTCACCGTCAGGCGCTTGTTGCTGTACGTCACGACATCACCCGGCACCCCGATCACGCGCTTGATGTAGTCCATCGATTCATCTTTCGGATAGCGGAAGACCATTACGTCGCCGCGCTGCGGCTGGTTCAGCTCCACGATCTTCTTGTTCATGATGGGCAGGCGGATCCCGTACGTGTACTTGTTGACGAGGATGAAGTCGCCGATCTGCAGCGTGGGGATCATCGAGCCCGACGGAATCTTGAACGGCTCGATCACGAACGAGCGCAGCAGAAACACCGCGGCGATCACCGGGAAGAAGCTCGCGGTGTACTCCAACCACCAGGGCTGGCGCAGCTTCTCTTCAGCCAACTGCAGGCGTGCCGTGCCGATATCGCCGGCGCCCCCATACTGCATCTGCGCCTGCGCGCGCGCATCGAATTCGGCCAGCGCGGCGGCGGCCGCTGCCTGCCGCTGGCGCTGGAACACAAGCTTGTCGGCCACCCACGCAATGCCGGTGATGATGACAAGAACAAACAGGATCAGAGCGAAGTTCATGGATGAGAGAGGCGCAGGAAGCGCTGCTTGTCTGAACGGTCCGAGCGGTGTCCGGGTTATTTTTCTTCGACCCGCAGGATGGCGAGAAACGCCTCCTGCGGAATCTCAACAGTACCGACCTGCTTCATGCGCTTCTTGCCCTCTTTCTGCTTCTCGAGGAGCTTCTTCTTGCGGGAAATATCGCCGCCATAGCACTTGGCCAGCACGTTCTTGCGCAACGCCTTGACGTTCTCGCGCGCAATCACGTTACTGCCGATGGCGGCCTGGATGGCGACGTCGTACATCTGGCGCGGGATGATCTCGCGCATCTTGGCGGCGACTTCGCGGCCACGGTAGGCGCTGTTGGAGCGGTGCACGATGATGGAAAGCGCATCGACCTTGTCGCCGTTGATGAGCATGTCGACTTTTACCACGTCGGACGGGCGGTATTCCTTGAACTCGTAGTCCATCGAGGCATACCCGCGCGATACCGACTTCAGCCGGTCGAAGAAATCGAGCACGATTTCCCCCATCGGAATCTCGTACGTGAGCTGCACCTGGCGACCGTGGTAGCTCATGTTGATCTGCGTGCCGCGCTTCTGCTCGCACAGCGTGATCACCGCGCCCACGTACTCCTGCGGCATGTACAGGTTCACCGTGACGATCGGCTCGAGAATCGCCTCGATCTTGCTCGGGTCGGGCATCTTCGCCGGGTTTTCGACCTGCACTGTGGTACCGTCGCGCTGCACGACCTGGTAGACCACCGTTGGCGCGGTGGTGATCAGGTCCATGTCGAATTCGCGCTCCAGGCGCTCCTGCACGATCTCCATGTGCAGCAGGCCGAGGAAGCCGCAACGGAAGCCAAAGCCCAGCGCCTGCGACACTTCCGGCTCGAACTGCAGCGAGGCATCGTTCAGCTGCAGCTTCTCCAGCGATTCGCGCAGCGCTTCGTACTGGTTGGCCTCCACCGGATACAGGCCGGCAAACACCTGCGGCTTGACTTCCTTGAAGCCGGGCAGCGGCGCCTCGGCCTTGCGCGGCGCGACGTGGGTGATCGTGTCACCCACCTTGGCCGCCTTCAGTTCCTTGATGCCGGCGATGACGAAGCCCACCTGCCCCGCGGACAGCGACTCCCGCGTAACCGACTTCGGTGAGAACACACCCACCTGCTCCACGAGGTGTTGCGCGCCCGTCGCCATCAGCAGCACCTTGTCCTTGGCGCGCAGCGTGCCGTTGACCACACGCACCAGCATCACAACGCCAACGTAATTGTCGAACCACGAATCGATGATGAGCGCCTGCAGCGGTGCGTCGGGATCGCCCTTGGGCGCGGGCACCTTGGCGATCAGCGCTTCAAGCACGTCGGCCACGCCCACACCGGTCTTGGCGGAGCAGCGCGTCGCGTCCTGCGCGTCAATGCCGATCACATCTTCGATTTCCTGGATGGCGTTGTCCGGATCGGCCGCAGGCAGATCGATCTTGTTCAGCACCGGCACCACTTCCACGCCCAGCTCGATGGCGGTGTAGCAGTTGGCAACCGTCTGCGCCTCCACACCTTGCGACGCGTCCACGACGAGCAGCGCGCCTTCACAGGCGGACAGCGAGCGGCTGACTTCATAGCTGAAGTCGACGTGCCCGGGGGTATCGATCAGATTGAGGTTGTAGACCTTGCCGTCCTGCGCCTTGTAGGACAGCGCGGCGGTCTGCGCCTTGATGGTGATGCCGCGTTCTTTCTCGATGTCCATCGAGTCCAGCACCTGGGCTTCCATCTCGCGGTCGGAAAGCCCGCCACACAACTGGATGATGCGATCGGCCAGCGTCGATTTGCCGTGGTCGATGTGGGCGATGATCGAAAAATTGCGGATATTGTCCATCGAATGCGTCGAAAAGCGCCCATCCCGGGCGCGTGTACCGGGGCGCGAAGCGGTTCCGGCACGGCCTGCGCAAATTGACAGCGCGGGCGGAGGTATTGAGTTCCAAGCCGAGTTTGCTGCACGAACCATCGTGCACTGCAAAAATCGGCGCTAACCGGCGATTTTACCGGATTTCAGGGGGTTTCCCGCGGCTCTTTTTGCGGCGCGGCTGGGGCGGTCTGCGCGGCCAGCCACGCCTGCACGACCGGCGCGTCGAGGAAGTAATGGCAGAGTTCGTGCGCGTCGTCCGGCCGCGCGTTTGGGCCGCCAGTCATCAGCACGGGCACCCACTCGCCAAACCGGTCTTCGAGTGCGGGGTCGCTGTCCACATCCACTTCGTGCAGCACAAATGAAAAACGGCGCTGGAGCGGCTCCAGCGCGTTCTTCATGTCGTCGCACAAATGGCAATACGTGCGGCCATAGAGCGTGAGCTCAATCACTGGCCGCTACCCGAACGGGCCGTGCTGGGGCGCATCGTCACCACCTGGGTGGCGTCCCCGCGGCGGACGAACACGGCCACCATGCGGTTCTTGTCGAGCTTGGCCACCACTTCGTTGAATTGCTTCGCGCTCGTGATATCGGTGTCGCCCACACGCAGGATCAGATCGCCTGGGCGGATGCCCACCCGTGCAGCCGGGCCCTCGGCGACCTGCACCTCGACACCGGCCTTCGTCTTGAACTCGCGATGAGCGCCTTCCGACAGATCGGAGACGACCAGCCCCAGTGCGTTCGGTTTGCCCGGGCCCTGCTGGCTGTTGTCGGGTTGCGCGCCCTTATTGCGCTGGGCTACCTTGGTATCGGAGGGCAGCTCCGCCACGGTGACGGTCAGATCGCGCGTCGCGCCCTTGCGCCAGACCTGCACGGTGGCGCGGGTGCCGGGCTTCGTTTCGCCGACCTGGCGTTGCAGGTCGCCCGCCTTCTCGATGTCGCGGCCGTTGAACTTCAGGACGATGTCGCCCGCCTCGATGCCGGCCTTGTCGGCCGGACCACCTGATTCGACGTTGCCCACGTAGGCGCCGCGAGCGCGGCCGAGGCCCAGCGATTCCGCCGCGTCCTTCGGCACATTGTCGATGGCCACGCCGATGCGTCCGCGCGTCACGCGGCCCTGGGCCTTCAGCTGCTCAGCGACACGCATCGCTTCGTCGATCGGGATCGAGAACGAAATGCCCATGTAGCCGCCGCTCTGGCTGTAGATCTGGTTGTTGATACCGATGACCTCGCCACGCAGGTTGATCAGCGGCCCGCCGGAGTTGCCGGGGTTGACAGCCACATCAGACTGGATGAAGGGCAGGTAATCGCCCGTATCGCGCCCCTTGGCCGACACGATACCGGCCGTGACGGTGTTATCCAGGCCGAACGGCGAGCCAATGGCCAGCACCCACTCGCCCACGCGCACCTTGTCGGAGTCGCCCAGTTTCAGGCTGGGCAGGCCGGCCGCGTCCACCTTGACGAGCGCCACGTCGGTCCGCTTGTCCAGGCCGATGAGCCTGGCCTTGAACTCGCGTTTGTCGATCAGCGTGACATAGATCGTCTCGGCGCCCTCGACAACGTGCGCGTTGGTCAGGATGTAGCCATCGCCGGAAATGATGAAGCCGGAGCCGACGCCCCGACTCTGCTCCTCTTCTTGCTGGGGCGGTGCGTTGCGGCGCTTCTGGCCTTGCCCAGGCATTCCGGGCATCGGTACGCCAAAGAAGCGGCGGAAGAACTCCGCCATGTCGTCATCGCTCGGACCGCCTTGCATCCGCACTTTTTCGGTCGTGCGGATGTTGACCACGGCGGGGCTGACCTTCTCGACCAGATCGGCAAAGTCGGGCAAGCCATAGGTGCCGGTCGCCACGCTGCCCGTGGCGTTCTGCGCATAAGCCGGTGTCAGCGCGCTGCCCAGCGCGAGCGCGGCAGCAACGCAAAGCAGACGCAAACGGTGAACGGATCGAGCGGTACGCATGAGAGCTCCCCGAAACAAAGACACGTAGAGAAATGGCGCTGCGGAACCTGCGACGCAGCCAAGATGATGCCAGCGAACGCTATTGCGGCGCGCCGGCCGGCTTACCGGCCGCGCTGGCCGCGTTGGCGGAAACCGGTTTGTATTCCACAGCCGAGCCGAATTGCTTGATGGTAGCAAACGGCACTTCGCCGACTACCGTCAGCCAGAAGTCCCCGATGCGGCGCACCATCACATGGGTCGCACCCTGGGAGATGAAGCCTTCGCGCCGCGCACGTTTTTCAGACACGGGTTCGATGAACAGCGACAACCCGGCCAGCCCGTCGCTGAATACCACCTGCTGCACCTCGAAGCTCGGGCTGTTCTTTCCGGCGGGCGCAATATCGCCGAGCGGGCGACGCACTTCGCGGATCTTCTGGAACCCCTTGACCGGATTGCCGATCGTCCAGCCTTGCTCGGCCAGATTCGTCGGCTGCGTGACCACCTCGTACTGATTCCAGCCGCTCAGGTTCTTGAGCGCGGAGACAATCTTCTGCTTTTCCGACGGCACGCCCAAGGCAATCTGCGAAAAGGCCACCTGCTCAAGAACCTTTCCGTCCTCGCCGATCGTCTGGGCGCGCATCAGCAAACCGCTGTTGCGCTCCGCCCAGATGCGATAGGCATAGCGAAACCCATCCTTGGGATCAAGCTGGAAGACTTCGCAGTCCATGCCCGCCACCCGCTCCGGGGACAGCTGGCGCATGTCGTACTGGTCGAGCACGTCGCCATTGGTAGTGGCCAGAAGCGCAGGGAAGCTGTCCTTGTGCTCCTGCCGCTCTGTGACGACCAGCTTGACGTCATAGATGAGGTTACGAACGACATCGTTCTGCCGCAGCATCTCGCGCTGCTTGCCGTCCAGCGCCTCGATGCGCTCGAACTCGTTATTGAAGAGGTCGGCGTAATGCTGGATGCGCGTGGAATGCATGCCAGTGCCACGTTGATACGTGAGCGTGCCGACATAGTTCTGCTTGAGCGCCGCGCGATGAATCTTGGCCAGCCAGGAAGCGGCCTCCTTGCGCGGCATGGGCTCAAGTTGCTGCTGAGCCGCCGTCGCGAGCGCGGAAACACACAGGAGAAGAAAGACGGACCGACGAACGGCTTGGAGCTTGCGGGCGCCTGCCCCGGCAACGGGGTGCCACACCTTCGACATGGATGCCCGCATTATTCCTGATTGGAGTCCTGGGTGTTTGCCACCCCATTGGCCACTGCGCGCAGATATGGAACCACCATGCCGTTGGTCGCCGACTGACGATGCGCACTCAGATACTCGTCCAGGCGGGCATCGCGAATCATCGGCGTGGCATCGGCAGCAGCCAAGGTCACAGCCGGGGCATCGGCACCTTGCGCGGCCTTGGCCACCAGCGCGGGAGAGCCGTCTGCGCCATCCGCCGGGCCGCGCAACTGCGGCACGACGACCCAGCTAACGGCCGCCACCGCCGCCGCCACAGCAGTCGAGGGCACGATCCGGCGAACCCAGGCAGGGCTGACCAGGAAGCGGTGCCTCTCTTGCGCTTGCGCCCGCTGCGCCACTGCCGGCACCAGCAGATGGGGCTCGGCCTCGAGCTTGGCCGAAAACCGCTTGAGGAAGTCTTCTGAAGAACGGGTGTGGAGCAAGTCCTCCGATCGGAGCACATCGCCGATCAACTGATACTCGCGCCAGTGCACGGCGCCCTCTCCGTCCTTCGCGAGATCCACGGCAGACGACACTTCGTGCGCTGCGATTTCACCGTCCATCAAGGCGGAGATGCGTTGCGCGAACTCCGCTTCTGCCGTCTGCATTTGAGCCTGACCCATTTCCCGACCCCAAAAACTCCAACGTCCAATCAACGATCCGAGAGAAGACTTCCCGAGGTTTCGCCGTTTGCAGCCATTCCGGCCGCCGGCTTTTCATATCGGCTGGCTACCACCGTTTGCCCTCCACCGTTCCAAGCAGAGGACGCAACTTCTCGGCAATCGCCTCGCGCGCCCGGAAGATGCGGGACCGGACGGTGCCGATCGGGCATTCCATCGCCTCGGCGATTTCCTCATAGCTCAGACCCTCGATCTCCCGCAGCGTAATTGCAGTGCGCAATTCCTCGGGCAGCGCTTCCATTGCACGGTTCACCGTTTCGGCGACCTGCTTGGTATGCAGCATGGAGTCCGGCGTATTGATATCCCTTAGTTGTTCACCGTCGGCAAAAGTTTCAGCCTCTTCGGTGTCGATGTCGCTGGACGATTCGGGGCGCCGGCCCTGCGTCGCCAGGTAATTCTTGGCTGTATTGACGGCGATGCGATACAGCCACGTGTAGAACGCGGATTCGCCCCGGAACTGGGGTAGTGCACGGTAGGCCTTGATAAAGGCATCCTGTGCCACATCCTCCACCTCCGCCGGGTCTCGGATCAGGCGTGAAACGAGACGGATGATCTTGCGATGGTACTTGACCACCAGCAGCTCAAACGCCCGCTTGTCGCCTTGCTGGACGCGCTCGACGAGGATCTGGTCGGCTTCGCGCTCGCTCACGGATTCTTCACCTGCAGTGTATCGCCTTGAATTTTTATGACTGGGAAACGTTGTATTTTACCTACGACACACTGCCTGCCCCAGAAGCTGCCGATGGCGGCCCGAGGCGCAACAGACTTCGCGTACGACGTAATTGCCTGGCAGCACACCATGGCGGCGACAGCACCAGGATCTGTGGGCACCACCCACCGTGAGCGACACCCATCACCAGAACGCGCTCGCCAAGCGGCCAACACCATAGCAGAAGCGCATTTCGGAGCGCTTTGCCGGTCTTCAAGCGGACCTGCCACACGGGCGTTCCCGGCTCCCCGCCTTCTTTGAGGCGGGCGCGCCACATCAGTTCCATCTCGAGCGGCGTCCGATTGTCAATCAGCGTGACGCAAGCCGCCACTGCGAGACCACCAATGCAGAGCCATACGGGAAACGGCAGCGCTTCACCCCACGCGCATGCGAGCCACGCCACCACAGACAGGATCGCACTCGCCAGAGCGAATCGGCTCGCCGCAGTCAAGTGCCGATACCGCGCTGAAAAAACGAAATGCTGAACAACCAAGGGCAGATCGCTCCGCGGCAGGCAATCACCCGGTGACCGCGTGCCGAGGCGCCCTAAGGACGCTTGAACACCAGCGTGCCGTTGGTGCCGCCGAAGCCGAAATTGTTCTTCACGGCCACGTCGATCTTCATGTCACGCGCGGTGTTGGCGCAGTAATCGAGATCGCACTCCGGGTCCTGGTTGAAGATGTTGATGGTCGGCGGCGACACCTGGTGGTGAAGCGCCAGCACCGTGAACACCGACTCCAGGCCGCCCGCACCGCCCAGCAAGTGGCCGGTCATGGACTTGGTCGAGTTCACGACGACGTTCTTGGCATGGTCGCCAAAGGCGGCCTTGATGGCGTCGCTTTCGTTCTTGTCACCGAGCGGCGTGGAGGTGCCGTGCGCGTTCAGATACTGCACCTGATCGGCGTTGATGCCGGCATCACGCAGAGCTGCCAACATGCAGCGGCGCGGGCCGTCCATGTTCGGCGCCGTCATGTGGAACGCGTCACCGCTCATGCCGAAGCCCGCGACCTCGGCGTAGATTTTGGCGCCCCGCGCCTTTGCCGCCTCGTACTCTTCGAGCACCATGACGCCAGCGCCCTCGCCCAGGACGAAGCCGTCGCGATCCTTGTCCCAGGGGCGAGATGCCGTCGCAGGATCATCATTGCGGGTAGACAGCGCCCGCGCTGCGGCAAAGCCACCGATACCCAACGGCGACACCGTGGATTCTGCGCCGCCGGCCACCATCACGTCGGCATCGCCGGCCTGGATCAGGCGCGCCGCCAGGCCGATGCTGTGCAGGCCCGTCGTACACGCCGTAACGGCTGCCAGGTTCGGGCCCTTCAGGCCGAACATGATGCTCAGATGGCCCGAGATCATGTTGATGATTGAACCCGGCACGAAGAACGGTGAAATCCGGCGCGGACCACGCTCCATGTATGTGGCATGCGTGTCCTCGATCATGGGCAGACCGCCGATGCCAGACCCAACCAGCACGCCAATGCGCTCGGCATTGGCCTCGTTCACCTCCAGGCCGCTGTCCTTGAGCGCTTGCACGCCGGCAGCAATACCGTAGTGGATGAACGTATCCATCTGGCGGGCGTCCTTGGCCGAGATGTAGTCCTCGACGTTGAAACCCTTCACTTCACCAGCGAAGTGCACGGCCAGGTTGGAATGATCGAATTTGGTGACGGTGGCGATCCCGGACTTGCCGGCGACCAGATTGGCCCACCCCTCGGCGACCGAGTTTCCTACCGGAGAAACCAGCCCCAGGCCGGTTACGACGACGCGACGACGGCTCACTATGCTTTCCTGCAACTCTGTATCAGCGACAAAGGCCACAGAAAGCGCGCCACCCGGTCAAGCCGGACAACCGCCCTTTCTGTGGCCCGCGATGTCAAGAGATCGATTGACGCTTAGGCCTTGACGTGGGCGGTAGCGTAGTCGATGGCTTGCTGCACCGTGGTGATCTTTTCAGCTTCTTCGTCCGGGATTTCCATGCCGAACTCGTCTTCCAGCGCCATCACCAGCTCAACCGTATCGAGCGAATCCGCGCCCAGATCGTTCACGAACGACGATTCATTCTTGATGTCAGCTTCGGCCACGCCGAGTTGTTCCGCGACGATCTTCTTGACGCGTTGTTCGATGTTGTCCATGTAAACCCTCCAGGGAAGTATTCGACAAAAAGTGCGCGCATTCTAGCAGGTTTGCGTGGCGAAAAACCGCGCCGGAAACCATGCAAGAACTGCGCCCAATATGATGCTAAAAGCCTGTTAATTCAGTGATTTTGCACGAACCTGCGCATGCGCAAGGCCCCGCACAACCACCGCCGGGACGGCTTCCTTATCCCATGTACATGCCGCCGTTGACGTGCAGCGTCGAGCCCGTAATGTAGCCCGCCGCCGGCGACGCCAGGAAGGCGACCGCGCTGGCGATGTCCTCGGGCGCACCCAGGCGGCCCAGCGGAATCTGCGCCTTCAGCGCGGTATGTTGCTCCTCCGACAGAACCTTCGTCATGTCGGTATCAATAAAGCCCGGCGCGATGCAGTTCACCGTGATATTGCGGCTGCCGATCTCGCGGGCCAGTGCGCGCGCCATGCCCTCCACACCAGCCTTGGCCGCCGCGTAGTTGGCCTGGCCCGGGTTGCCCGCCGACCCTACCACCGACGTGATGTTGATGATGCGACCGCCGCGCGCCTTCATCATCGGGCGCAGCACGGCGCGCGAGAGGCGGAACACCGCGGAGAGGTTCGTATCGATGACGGAGACCCACTCCTCATCCTTCATGCGCATCGCAAGGTTGTCCTGCGTGATGCCGGCATTGTTGACGAGGATGTTGAGCCCGCCATGCGTCTTGATGGTTTCGTCAATGACGCTTTCACAGCGCGCGGCGTCGTTCACGTTGAGCACCACGCCCGCGCCCTTCAGGCCGGCTTCGGCAAAGTAAGCCGTGATGGCCTGCGCACCGCCCTTCGACGTGGCCGTGCCGACCACCGTCGCACCCTGGCGCGCCAGTTCCAGCGCAATGGCACGGCCAATGCCGCGCGAAGCGCCCGTGACGAGCGCGACCTGGTTGTTCAATGCTTGGGTCATACGGATCCCGTTGATTATTTGAGTTGGCCCAGCACGGCTTCCAGCGAAGCCGGATCGAAGATCGCATCACCGACGATGTCGCCGTCGATACGCTTGGTCAGGCCCGCCAGCACCTTGCCCGGACCGCACTCGACCACGCGGGTGACACCGTCAGCCTTCATCTTCTGCACCGTCTCGACCCAGCGCACCGGCGAAGCGGCCTGGCGCACCAGCGCGTCCTTGATGGCAGCCGGATCATTGACGATGGCGACGTCTACGTTGTTGATGACCGGAATGGCGGGCGCACTGACCGCCACGTTGGCCAGATACTCGCGCAGGCGATCGGATGCCGGCTTGAGCAGCGACGAATGGAACGGCGCCGACACCGGCAGCGGCAGCGCACGCTTGGCACCCTTGGCCTTGGCGATTTCGCAAGCCTTTTCGACGGCGGCCTTGGCACCGGCAATCACGACTTGGGCCGGGGCGTTGAAGTTCACCGCCTCGACCACGCCTGCGGCAGACGCTTCAGCGCAGGCGGCGCGCACATCATCATCCGACAAGCCGAGAATCGCGGCCATGCCGCCCTCGCCCACCGGCACGGCTTCCTGCATCGCCTTCGCGCGAAAGCGCACCAGCGGCACGGCATCCTTGAATGCGATGGCGCCTGCGGCAACCAGTGCTGAATACTCGCCGAGGCTATGGCCGGCCACGACGGTGGGCGCCGGGCCGCCCGCCGCCTGCCACGCACGGTAGACGGCCACTGCGGCCGTCAGCATGACCGGCTGCGTGTTAGTCGTCAGGTTCAATTCTTCAGCCGGACCTTCGGCAATCAGCTTGCCGATGTCTTGGCCCAGCGCGTCCGAGGCTTCAGCCAGCGTTTCCTTGACGGCGGCGTGGTCGGCAAAGGCATTCAGCATGCCGACCGATTGCGAACCCTGGCCGGGAAAGACGAAAGCGAATGTCATGGCTCGTATTGTGTGTTCTGGAAATCGTCGATCGGGAGATCAGAAGCGCAGCAACGCAGCGCCCCACGTAAAGCCGCCGCCCACGCCTTCGAGCATCACGTGATGGCCGCGCTGGATACGGCCGTCGCGCACGGCGACGTCGAGTGCAAGCGGAATCGAAGCGGCTGACGTATTGCCGTGCTCATCCACCGTCACGATGAGGCGCTCGTTCGAAAGACCCAGCTTCTTGGTCGTGCCCTGCATGATGCGGATGTTGGCCTGGTGCGGAATCAGCCAGTCAACCTGCGAAGCGTCCAGTTCAGCCGCTGCCAACGCCTCGCGTGCGACCTTGTCGAGCACGGTCACGGCCAGCTTGAACACGGCCTGGCCGTCCATGTACAGGAAGGCGCTACCCTGAATCGCACCTGCGGCCACGTTGCCCGGCACGCAGAGGATGTTTGCGTGGCTGCCGTCGGCATGCAGGGCGGTCGACAGGATGCCCGGCTCGTCGGACGCTTGCAGTACCACGGCGCCGGCACCATCACCGAACAGCACGCACGTGGTGCGATCGTTGAAATCGATGATGCGCGAGAAGACCTCGGAGCCGATCACCAACACGTTGCGGTACGCGCCCGAGCGGATGAACTTGTCGGCTGTCGACAGCGCGTAGACGAAGCCGGAACAGACCGCCTGCACGTCAAATGCGGCGCAACCGTTGCTGATGCCGAGCTTCTGCTGCACCAGGCAGGCGGTGCTCGGGAAGACGAAATCCGGCGTGGACGTCGCCACCAGGATCAAATCGAGTTCGGCGCGATCGATGCCGGCTGCTTCGATGGCGCGCTCGGCTGCCTTCACGGCCAGATCGCTGCACGCGACATCGGGCTCAGCAAAATGGCGTGCGCGGATGCCGCTGCGCGAGACGATCCATTCATCGCTGGTCTCGATGCCCTTCTCGGCCAGCTGGGCCGCCAGTTCGTCATTGGTGACCCGCTTGGGCGGCAGGTAGCTGCCCGTACCGATGATCCTTGCGAAACGTGTCATGTGCGGTGGGGTGAAATCTGACTCGGAGGCGACGCGTTCAGGCGGCGTCGGCGGCCGGAGTGGACGTAGAGACGAGCGCAGCACCGGCTGCGTCGTGGTGCGATTCGAAAGCCTGCGCAATGCGGGCGATCACGCCGTTGGCCGCGGCGTCGTAAGCCCGCTTGATGGCCCATTCAAACGCGTAGGCATCGGCCGAGCCGTGGCTCTTGATGACCAGACCACGCAAGCCGAGCAGCGCGGCGCCATTGTAGCGCCGATGGTCCACGCGGCGTTTGAAGCGTGACAGCACCGGGAGCGCCACCAGGGCAAGCAGCTTGGTGAACCAGGAGCGGCTGAACTCCTCACGCAGCATCTCGCCGATCATCTTGGCGAGACCTTCGGTGCTCTTGAGCGCGACGTTCCCGACAAAACCGTCGCAGACGACGATGTCGGTCGTGCCCTTGAAGATATCGTTGCCTTCGACGTTGCCGAAGAAGTTCAGATCGGAGGCGCGCAGCAGCTCACCGGCCTGCTTGACCACCTCGTTGCCTTTGATGACCTCTTCGCCGATGTTGAGCAGGCCGACCGTCGGGCGCGGCTTCTGCTCGACCACCGACACCATCGCCGACGCCATCTGCGCAAATTGCAGCAGGTGCGCGGGCTCGCAGTCGGCATTGGCGCCAAGATCGAGCACCGTGGTGCCGGCGCCCTTCTCGTTCGGGATGGCGGTGGCGATGGCCGGGCGATCAATGCCGTCCAGCGTCTTGAGGACGTAACGCGACACGGCCATCAGCGCACCGGTGTTGCCGGCAGAAACACACGCCTGCGCAGCACCGTCCTTGACCTGATTGATGGCCACGCGCATCGACGAATCTTTCTTCTTGCGCAGCGCGATCTCGACGGGGTCATCCATCGACACCACCTCGGAGGCGGCAACGACATGGACGCGCGGGTTCGCGGTGGCGTGTAGGCGCTTGAGCTGCGCCGCAATGGCATCGGGCTGCCCGACGAGCAGCATTTCGACGTCTTCGTGTGCGGCGAGGAATTGGATCGCTGCAGGGATCGTCACGCCAACGCCGTGATCACCACCCATGCAGTCGATGGCAAGCTTGATGGTCATGCGAGTCTGAGTTGCGGTTTCACGTGCGGCTCCGGCCGTTGGCGCGCGTATGGTACACAAACCCGTACGCTCTGCCGGACTCCGTTCAGCAAAAAAGCGGCAAATTCGCTTGCCGCTTTTTTGTTTGCATCATGAATCTTCGCGTTCAGACCAACCGGACACGCTTGCCAGAGGACTGGCAAAACGCATCAGTCGTTCTTGGTCTTCACAACCTTGCGGCCGCGATAGTAGCCGTTCGGGCTCACGTGGTGACGCAGGTGCACTTCGCCGGTGGTCGGCTCGACAGCGATCGGGGCCGTCGTCAGGAAATCGTGCGAACGATGCATGCCGCGCTTGGACGGCGACTTCTTGTTTTGTTGAACAGCCATGACTGACTCCTAAGCAATTTGATCGATTTTATCACATCACACGGAGCCGGAGCGTAGCCATTCCGGTAGGCGTGTGAAACGGACTGCCATCAGCCCGCGCAATTGCGCGCGCCTAATGTTTGGTTTTCAGGTTGGCCAGCACCGCGAACGGCGACGGCTCTTTCTCGGGTTCGACGTCTTCCGGCAGGATTCCTTCCGGACAGACAGCATGACGCGGCGACACCGGCAGCGCCAGCAGCAGTTCGTCTTCGATCTGCGTGATCAGATCGAAGGTGCGCGAACCGACGATGACATCCGCCTCGTCGTCGTCCAACGGAGCCGCATCGGCCTCCGCTTCGGAGCGAACGACTTCCAGACGCGTGCGCATTGGCAACGGCTGCTCATAAGCCTTCAGGCAGCGCTGGCACTGCAGCCAGACCGAGCCATCGACCTCGAGATCGACGAAGAGACGCTGACGGGCCGACTCGCCCGCCGTGGCTTCTTCGCGGATCGCGCCCTGCATCTGCCAACGGAACCGCGTATCGGCGTCAACGGGGGCGTCTGCCGCCTGCTCAGCCAGCAGACGCGGCATTTCAGTCAGATTGACCGTGCCGCTCGCCCGCTCACCACTGCGGATGAACGCGAAAAGATCGAATGCACGAAAATCCACGGATCGAACCTGCCAAACGCGTTGCTGTTGATGCACGGAACCGGATGCGCGCCGCACCTTGCGCCACGGCGCCCGGTTTGCGACACTGCGCGGCCAAACCGCGAAACGCGGGATTATAGCGATCAAAAACCTCTGCCGTCAAAAGGTTTTCGCTCGAAATCCACTGCATCTTCAAGCACTTATGACTTCTGCCTCGCGCCCGCCGCTGATTCTCGCCTCCAGTTCCCCTTACCGGCGGGAGCTGCTGGAACGCCTGCGCCTGCCGTTCGAGATCGTGGTGCCGGACATCGACGAGACGCCCGCGCCAGGCGAATCACCGGATCAGACCGCCCTCCGACTGGCCCGTCAGAAAGCGGAGAAAGTTGCTGCCGTGCATCCCGGCGCGCTGGTGATCGGGTCGGACCAGGTCGCCACGCTGGACGGCAAACAGGTCGGCAAGCCTGGCGATCACATCCGAGCGCTGGCACAACTGCGCTGGATGCGTGGCCGCACCGTCACATTCCATTCCGCGTTGTGCCTGTACGACGGCCGCACCGGCCAGCACCAGAGCGACGATATTCGGACGCTGGCAACGTTCCGTAACCTCTCCGACGAGGAACTCGACGCGTACCTGCACCTGGAGCACCCGTACGACGTAGCCGGTAGCGCGAAATCCGAAGGGCTGGGCATTGCCCTGCTGGAACGCGTGGAATCGTCGGACCCGACCGCCCTCGTCGGCCTGCCGCTGATCGCGCTGACCAGCATGCTGCGCAACGTGCATTACCCGCTCTTCGTATAAGCCATGGCCGGCACGCTGTACCTCATTCCAAACACGCTCGGCCCGCGCGATGCAGCCGACCCGCTGCCCGACGTGATTCCCGCTGGTGTTCAGCAGATCACTGCGCGGCTCGATTATTTTGTTGCCGAACACGCCAAGACGGCGCGCGCGCTGCTCAAGAAACTGAGCGAAACCACGCCGCTGGCGCGACCAATGCAGGACATCACGATCCGTGAACTGAACGTCAAGACGCCTGATTCGGAGCTCGAAGCGCTCCTGGCGCCGGTGATTGCGGGGCAGGATGCAGGGCTCATGTCAGAAGCCGGGGTACCGGCGGTGGCCGATCCGGGCGCGAATCTCGTGCGCCTTGCGCATCGGCACGGCGTCCGCGTCAAACCACTGGTCGGGCCGAGCTCCATCCTGCTCGCGGTGATGGCGTCCGGTCTGAACGGCCAGAGCTTTGCGTTCAACGGCTACCTGCCTGTCGATGCCGGCGAACGCAAGACCCGGCTGCGGGCGCTCGAACAGTTGTCCCGCTCGGTGGGGCAAACCCAGGTGTTCATCGAGACGCCGTACCGCAACGGCGCGCTGCTCGATGCCATCCAGGCGGCCTGCGCGCCCGGTACGCTCTTGTCGATTGCCGTGGACCTGACGCTGCCCAGGGAGCAGGTCGTCACGCTACCCGTGAGCGACTGGCGCACCGACCGCATCGACCTGCACAAGCGGCCGGCGATCTTTTCGCTGCTGGCGCGCTGATTACTCCTTTATCAGCAGCTTGAGCTGACCCGTGTTGGCCAGCGCCTTCACCGCGCCGGCGCCGATCGCGGTGCCGAGCTTGCGCGCCACACGCGAGGCGAAGTTTTCCTTGACGGTGTAATCGACGACATCCGGGGCCTTCAGGACGCTGCGCGCGACAAAATCGGCGCTGCCGATGGCATCGGCGAGCCCCAGGTCGACCGCCTTCGCACCGGTCCAGAACAGGCCGGTGAACAGGGTCGGATCATCCTTCAGGCGGTTGCCGCGCCCCTGCTTGACCACGTCGATGAACTGCTGGTGCACCTGGTCGAGCATCTCCTGGGCGTACTGTTTCTGCTGCGGCTGCACGGGCGAGAACGGATCGAGCATCCCTTTGTTTGAACCGGCAGTGAGCAGACGGCGCTCTACGCCCACCTTGTCCATCAGGCCGGTAAAGCCGAAGCCATCCATCAGTACGCCGATCGAGCCGACGATACTCGCCTTGTCGACATAGATCTTGTCGGCAGCCGCCGCCACGTAGTACCCGCCGGAGGCGCACATCTCTTCCACCACCACATACAGCGGGATGTTCTTGTGCTTCGCGCGCAGGCGGCGGATCTCGTCGTTGATCATGCCGGCCTGCACGGGCGAGCCGCCCGGGGAATTGATCTTCAGGATCACACCGACCGTGTTGCTGTCAGCAAAGGCAGCCTGCAGCGACGCGTTGATGTTTTCTGCGCTCGCGTTCGTATTGGCGGCGATCTCGCCGTCGAGCGTCACCAGCGCCGTATGGCGGCCGGTGCTGACGGTCTCGCCCTCGAAGCTTGCGAAGGCGTAGAAGAGCACCCCGATGATCCCGAGCGTCACGAATCGGAAGAAGATCCGCCAGCGGCGCGCGGCGCGTTGTTCACGGATGGTCGCCATCAGGACCTTTTCCAGCACCTCGCGCTCCCAACCGCCCGCCTGCGACGATGCGGCGCCCGCAGGACCGGCTGCCGGCTTTCCCGCGGCCGGATCGCGTAGCTCGGCTTCCAGCGGGTGATCGGCGTGCTGAGTGATTTCTAGGGCTTCGGGCTTGCCCGCACCGTCATCCGGTGTGCGGTCGGGCCCTTTCGTGGGAATCGGGTCGTTCATAGGCAGCAAGAAAAATTGAGCAAGAGTCGGTCACGGCGTCATGCCTGTGGCAGCGGTGCCGGGGTCGGGGCAGGCGCGCGGAACAATGCACCGGGCTGCCACCAGACCGCGCCATCGCGCTCGGCCACATCGAGCTTGGACAGATGCGCCCCACGGCACGGACCGCCCACGCAGCGGCCCGAGTCCGGTTCGTAGATGGCGCCGTGCGTGGCGCACATCAGATACAGGCCCGAGCTTTCAAAAAACTGACCTTCCTGCCAGTCCATCTCCATCGGCACGTGCGCACATTGGTTCAGATAACCGTGCACCGCGCCGGCGTAGCGGACAACGAAGGCACTCACGAGGCGGCCGCGCACATCCACCTGGAACCGCACACCCCGGCCTCCGTCCTCCAGCGCGCCGCTGTCGCAGATACGAACCGGTTCAGCGATGTCAGGCATGTTGCGAGAGCCATTGGTGGAGGTCGGAGACGGACTTCGCACAGTACAGCGGCGTGAGCGCATGCAGCACGTCCGCCGGGTGTGCGCCATAGGTGACAGCGACCCCGGCAGCACCGGCATTGAGGGCCATCTGCAGGTCGTGCGTGGTATCGCCGATCATCAGCGTGCGTTCGACATCCATGCCGAGATCGCGCGTGAGCTCCAGCAGCATGGCCGGGTGGGGCTTCGAAAACGTCTCATCGGCGCAGCGCGTGTTGTCGAACACGCCGGTGAGGCCGGTGACCTCGAGCGCACGCTGAAGCCCCACGCGCGACTTCCCTGTTGCCACCGCAAGCAAATAGTTGTCCCGGCGCAGTGCATCGAGCATCTCGCGCACGCCCGGAAACAGCACGAGATGGGCGTCACGGCTCAGGTAGTGAAAGCGGTACCGCTCGGCCAGCTTGCCATAGTCGGCCGGATCCAGCGTGGGCACTGCGTATTCGAGGGCATCTCGCAAGCCCAGCCCGATCACGTGGCTCGCGCGCGTATCGTCCGGCACCGGCAGGCCGAGGTCCCGGCACGCAAGCTGGATCGACCGCGTGATGGCTGGCGTCGAGTCCATCAACGTGCCATCCCAGTCGAAGACGATCAGATCAAAGCGCTGCTGCGGCATCGGAATCAGAGTCGGAAGATTGGAAAGCGTTGAGGAAGGCGGCGCACTCGGCTGGCAACGGCGCGCTGAAAGTGACGACTTCCCCGCTTTGCGGATGTGTGAGTTGCAGACGGTGTGCGTGGAGGAACATCCGCGCCAGCCGTGGCGACGCATTGGCGCGGGATAGCGCCTTGTTCAGCGCAAAATCGCCGTACTTGTCGTCGCCCAGGATCGGGAAACCGGCATGCGCCAGATGCACACGAATCTGGTGCGTGCGACCGGTCTTCAGTTCCGCTTCGAGCAACGTGTACGACCCGAACACCCCCACCTTGTTGAAGATCGTGTGCGACGGCTGCCCGTCTGCCTGCACGCGGACGCGCCGTTCGCCCTCAGGCGTCGTGAATTTGTGCAGCGCTGCCTTGATGTGCTGGCGCTTGTGCGGCCACACGCCCTTCACCGCGGCAAAGTAGCGCTTGTCGAGACGCCCTTCCCGGATCTGCTCATGCAGCGCCACCAGCGCCGAGCGCTTCTTGGCCAGCACGAGCACGCCAGAGGTTTCGCGGTCCAGACGATGCACGAGTTCGAGGAACTTCGCTTCCGGCCGGGATTGACGCAGCTGCTCGATCACCCCAAACGCCACGCCCGACCCCCCATGCACGGCGACCCCGGCGGGCTTGTCGATCACGAGCAGATGGGCATCTTCGTGGAGGATCGTGAATTCGGTGGCAGGAATCGCACGCGGCGCTTCGGCCTGCCGGGCCACCCGCAGCGGCGGAATACGGACCAGATCGCCGTGCTTCAAGCGATATTCGGCGTCGATGCGGCCCTTGTTCACCCGCACCTCGCCGGAGCGCAGGATGCGGTAGATATGGCTTTTAGGCACACCCTTGGCCAGGCGCATCAGGAAATTGTCGATGCGTTGCCCTTCGGCGTCGTCTCCGATCTCGACATAGGCGACGGATTTGCCGTCGAGTGCGTCACGTACCGCCTGTTGAATGCGGCCATCAAATGGATGGCGTAACTCATTCATTTTCAATATAATTTTCTCGCTGGACAGTCGTTTAAGCGCCAGCAAGAGCCGGTCGGGACGAAACAACAGGTATTGTACACAGCCACCGTTTCCGTCCGGAATCTGCCGATCCGAGGCCCACTTGTGCTACAAAGCTAGTCACGTGGCCGGCCCGATCGGCACGAAAGCAGCACGCACCGCTGTCCCACCGCGCAAGATGTGAACCAAAGATCACGTCGGCAACGTCGGTCAGCGTAGAACGAGCAGCTGGTAGAACAGAATTCAAAGGCGGGCGCCAATGGAACTCCATACGGCGCCCGCTTGGTGAAAGAAGCCCTTGCCGCACCAAGTTTGGTGCCGGCCGGCTGAACATCCGGTTACCGCATTGCCATGGCGGTCCGGCGGCAAAACTCCAACAAGCAGCACGCCGCCCGATTCGCCCGCCGCGGGTTTCGCCCGGACAGGCCGTCCGTCAATTCGCTCTTTGTGGTCGCTTCACGCGACTCGCCGCCGCCGGCCCGCCCGCCCCTACAAGGAACGCGCTGGGCCCGAGGCTCGAGTGACAGGACGCGCAACTCGGCGCCGACCGCGCCGTTGCATTCCGCCCCTGGCATCCATGGTGACGCGTGTAACGCCCTCATTTCTTTCGCCCGTGCCCCGTCGCGCTTGTGTGCCGGCCGACACCTTGGCAATTCGTTGACCACCCGCTCCGCCTTCGCGTGCTCCATGAAGCGCCGTGCATGCACGGCATTGGAGTGAGGTAGCAATGAAACGCATGTTGTTCAATGCGACGCAGCAGGAAGAGCTGCGCGTCGCGATTGTCGACGGTCAGAAACTGATCGACATCGACATCGAAACCGCCGGACGCGAGCAGCGCAAAGGCAACATCTACAAGGGTGTCATCACCCGCATCGAACCGTCGCTGGAGGCATGCTTCGTCAACTACGGCGAAGAGCGGCACGGCTTTCTCCCCTTCAAGGAAGTCGCCCGCGCCTACTTCAAGGATGGCGTGGACGTGCGTTCGGCGCGCATCCAGGATGCGCTCTCCGAAGGCCAGGAGTTGATCGTCCAGGTGGAAAAGGAAGAGCGCGGCAACAAGGGCGCGGCCCTGACCACGTTCATCTCGCTGGCCGGCCGCTACCTGGTGCTGATGCCGAACAACCCGCGCGGCGGCGGCGTATCGCGCCGCATCGAGGGCGAAGACCGCCAGGAACTGCGCGAGACGATGGCGCAGCTGCAAGTGCCGGACGGCATGAGCATCATCGCCCGCACCGCCGGTATCGGCCGCTCGGCCGAAGAACTGCAGTGGGACTTGAACTACCTGATGCAGCTGTGGAAGGCCGTCGACGGCGCTGCGCAGGAGAACAAGGCTCCGCTGCTGATCTATCTCGAATCGAGCCTGGTGATCCGCGCGATTCGCGATTACTTCCAGCCGGATATCGGCGAAATCCTGATCGACACGGACGATATCTACGATCAGGCCCGCGCCTTCATGAGCGTGGTGATGCCCGACAACATGAATCGGGTGAAGAAATACCGCGACGACGTCCCGCTGTTCTCGCGTTTCCAGATCGAACACCAGATTGAATCGGCGTACTCGCGCATGGTGATGCTTCCTTCGGGCGGCGCCATCGTGATCGACCATACCGAGGCGCTGGTCGCCATCGACGTGAACTCGGCGCGCGCCACCAAGGGCGCCGACATCGAGGAAACCGCGCTGCGCACGAACCTCGAGGCGGCCGACGAGATCGCCCGCCAGCTCCGTCTGCGCGACCTGGGTGGCCTGATCGTGATCGACTTCATCGACATGGAGTCGAGCAAGGCCCAGAAGGATGTCGAGACCCGCCTGAAAGACGCGCTGCGCCACGACCGCGCCCGCGTGCAGATGGGCAAGATCAGCCGCTTCGGCCTGATGGAGCTGTCGCGCCAGCGCCTGCGTCCGTCGCTGTCGGAAGGCTCGCACGTCACCTGCCCGCGCTGTAATGGCACCGGCCACATCCGCGATACCGAATCGTCCGCCCTGCAGGTGCTGCGCATTATCCAGGAAGAGGCGATGAAGGAAAACACCGCCGCCATCCACTGCCAGGTGCCGGTGGAAGTGGCTGCGTTCCTGCTCAACGAGAAGCGCCCGGACATCAACCTGATCGAGACGCGCTTCAAGGTCAATGTGCTGCTGATCCCGAACAAGCATCTGGAGACGCCGCACTACAAGCTCGAGCGCCTGCGCCACGACGATCCCCGCCTGGACGACAACAAGGCCAGCTACAAGATGGCCGAAGAGGCCGCCAAGGAACTGGAAGCCGACACCGCGTACAGCACCCGCAAGGAAGCGGCCAAGCCGCGCCAGGAAGCGGCCGTCAAGGGCATCACGCCGGAGCAGCCCGCTCCCGTGTCGGTGCCACGCGCAGAGCGCCCGGCCCGCGCCGAGGCTGCCCCGGCTCCGCAGGCACCCGCTCCGGTGCCTGCCCAGGGTGGCTTTGTGTCGTGGCTGAAGTCGCTGTTTGGCGCCAAGCCGGCCGAGCCCGTGGTTGCTGCGCCGGTCCAGGCACCAAAGCAACGTGCGGAAGACGGCAACCGCCAGGGCCGCGGCAATCGCCAGGAGCGCGGTGCGCGTAACGGCCAGCGTGGCGAACGTGGCGAGCGCCAGGGCCAGAACGGCCGCGACGCCAACCGTCAAGGCCGCGACCGCAACGAGGCCCGCGAGGGTCAACAAGGGGGCCAACAGCAGGGCCAGCGCGATGGACAACGCGACAACCAGCGGGGCAACCGCGACCGCAACCGCCAGCCGGCTCAAGCGGACAGTGCTGCACGGGAGACTGCGGACGCCCGCCAGCCGCAGCAGGGCCAGGAGGTCCGAGGTGAAGGCCAGGGCCGTCGCGAACGCAATCAGGAACGTCGCGAGCGCCAGCCCCGCGAGGGCCGTGAGCCGCGTGAGGCCCGCGAAGGCCGCGAGCCGCGCGAAAACCGCGATCGCGATCAGCAAGCCAAGGAAGCCGCCAACGCCGCAGCCGCCGCCACCGTGGAAGGCCTGATCGACCCGACGGGTACCGCTGAGGTGCCGCAGCCGCCCGTGGAAGCAGCGGTGCTGGCAGAAGCCGCGGGCCTGGAAGGCGCCGCACCGGCGGAAGGCACGGGTGAGGGTGAAGAGCGCCGGCGCCGCGGTCGCCGTGGTCGCAACCGCTATCGCCGTGACCGTGAAGGCGCGGAAGGCGTGCGCGCAGAGGGCGAAAGCGCGGAAACCGCAGACGAAACGGAAGCGGTTGGCGAAACCTACACCGAGCCTGCCGTGCCCGCCACGGTGACGGAATCGGTGCAGCCCGCCTCGTTGGCGCCCGTAGAAGCGCCGGCGCCGGTGGTCCACGAGCCCGTGCAGGCCGCAGAAGCCGTGGCGCCTGTGTCCGCGATGCCGAGAACGCAGCCGGTCGAACCGGTCGCGACACCGGCACCGGCACCGGCAGCCGACGTGACGCACGAGGCGATCGTGACGGCGTTTGCCGAAGTGCCCGCGCCGGTGAGCACGGTGGCCAAGGCCTCGCCGCTGCCGATCGAGACGCTGCAAAGCGTGCTGGCCAACGCCGGCATGACGTGGGTCCACACAGACGCGCAAAAGCTGCAAGCCGCGCAGGAAGAAGCCGCGCGTGCCGTCACACCCCCGCGTGTGCCGCGCGAACGCAAGCCGCTGCCGCCGATCCAGCAGGGTCCGATGATCCTGGTCGAGACCAACCGCCCCGCGGGTGGCGCAGACCAGCAGTAAGCAGGTGATGTTTCCGGCGGTTGCCGCCGGCGCATGACCCTGGGGCGGCTTCGGCCGCCCTTTTTCCTGTGTGCTGCGCGTGCGGGGGCATCTGTACTCCCCCGCGCGAAACAGGGGCTGCGCTACACTCGAAGCTGTATCGGGCGCAATCCGCTTCGGTGGATTGACGCACTGCACCGCACCATGACCGAAACCGTCATTCCCCTCTACGATCTGCGCGATATCCGTGATGGCCAGCACCACCGGGCCACGGTGCCTTCGGTGCCGGACGTGCTCGTCCCGGCGCAGGGCTGGCTGGCGGATACGCGCGGCCGCCGCTTGCACGACCTGCGCATTTCGGTGACAGACCGCTGCAATTTCCGCTGCGTGTACTGCATGCCGAAAGACGTGTTCGACAAGGACTACCGCTTCTTGCGGCATTCCGAGCTGCTGTCGTTCGAAGAGATCGAGCGCATGGCGCGGCTGTTCATCGAGCACGGCGTCGAAAAGATTCGCCTTACCGGCGGCGAGCCGCTGCTGCGCAAGAACATCGAGCGCCTGGTCGAGATGCTGGCCCGCCTGACCACCGCGGAAGGCAAGCCGCTCGACCTGACGCTCACCACCAACGGCGCCCTGCTCGCGCGCAAGGCGCAGTCCCTCAAAGACGCGGGCCTCACGCGCGTGACGGTCAGCCTCGACGGCATCGATGACGCGACGTTCCGCCGCATGAACGACGTGGACTTTGCCGTCGGCGAGGTGCTGCACGGCATCGAAGTCGCGCAGCGGGTCGGCCTGGCGCCGATCAAGGTCAACATGGTCGTCAAGAAAGGCGACAACGATGACCAGATCGTGCCGATGGCGCGCCACTTCCGCGCAAGCGGCGTCGTCCTGCGTTTTATCGAGTACATGGATGTGGGCACGACCAACCACTGGGACATGCGCTACGTCGTGCCGTCGGCCGAGGTGATCCAGCGCCTGTCAGCGGAGTTTGCCCTGGAACCGCTGTCGGCCAACTACAGCGGCGAGACAGCCGAGCGGTGGCGCTACGCCGATGGCGCGGGCGAGATCGGCGTGATCTCCAGCGTGACGCAGGCGTTCTGCCACGATTGCACACGCGCGCGCCTGTCCACCGAGGGCAAGCTGTACCTGTGCCTGTTCGCGACCGAAGGCTTCGACTTGCGTGCGCTGCTGCGGGGCGGGGCCAGCGACCTCGAACTCTCCAACGCCATTCGCGGCATCTGGCAAGGCCGCGCCGACCGCTATTCCGAACTGCGCGCGAGTGGCCAAGCCCAGCCGGCCGGGCGACGCATCGAAATGTCCTATATCGGCGGCTGAGCCCGCCCGCATCCAACACATGATTCCGACTTCCGACATCACCGGCCTGGTCCTCGCCGGCGGCCGGGGCAGCCGCATGGGCGGCGTCGACAAGGGGCTGCAGACGTTTCGTGGCGCCCCGATGGCGATGCACACGCTGCTGCGCCTGTCGCCGCAAGTGGACCACGTGCTCATCAATGCTAACCGCAACCTGGCTGCGTACGAGTCGTTCGGTGTCCCGGTGGTGGTGGATTCGGTGCCGGACTTTGCCGGCCCGCTGGCGGGCATCCTGGCCGGGCTGGAGCAGTGTCAGACGCGCTACCTGCTCACCGCGCCGTGCGATTCGCCGTTCGTGCCGACCGATCTGGCGGCGAGGCTGTCGGAGGCCATCGAAGCCAACGACGCGCGCATCGCCATGCCGGTCACGACGGAGCCCGACGCGCAAGGCGAGCCGCGCCGCCAGGTCCAGCCCGTCTTCTGCCTCATCGATACGCTGCTCGCCGACGACCTGATCGCCTATCTGCAAGGCGGCGGCCGCAAGATCGAAAGCTGGGCGGCGCGGCACGCGACGGTGGAAGTGCCGTTCGACGACGCGTCCGCCTTCGCCAACATCAATACGCTGGAAGAACTGCATCACCTGGCCGGGCGCCGGTAGCACGCCCCTACCGCCTGACGGCCATCGATCTTCACCGACGTCATGACCACTCTTGCCTCCGTCGTTTCCTGCCTCTCCGACTACGACCCGAACGCGCTGCCCGTGGCGCAGGCGCAAGCCATCATGCGCGACTTCGTGCAGCCCGTGGGCGGCGTGGCGCGCGTGCCGATCCGCAGCGCCCTCGATCGTGTGCTTGCCCAAGACGTGCTGTCGACCATCGACGTGCCCGCGCACGACAACTCCGCCATGGACGGTTTCGCCTTTGCCGGCGCCGAACTGGCGCGCGGCGACGGCGACGTTGCGTTGCGCGTGATCGGCACCGCGTACGCAGGCATTGCGTTCGACGGAACGCCCGGCGCCGGTGAAGCGGTGCGCGTCATGACCGGCGCCGTCATGCCCAGCGGCTGCGACACGGTCATCCCGCAGGAATTCACGCAAGGCGATGCCGACACCGTCCGCTTTGCGCGCGACGCCGTGCGCGTGGGCGACAACCGCCGCCTGCGCGGCGAAGACCTCGCCAAGGGAAGCGCGGCATTGTCCGCGGGCCGGATCCTCCGCCCGGCCGACCTCGGCCTGCTCGCCTCGCTCGGCATTGCGGAGGTGCCAGTCCGCCGGAAGCTGCGCGTGGCGTTCTTCTCGACCGGCGACGAGCTGCGTTCCATTGGTGAACCGCTCGATGCTGGCTGCGTGTACGACTCGAACCGGTACACGCTGCACGGCATGCTCTCGCGCCTGGGCGTGGAGCTCCTTGACATGGGCGTCGTGCGCGACGACCCGGCCGCCCTGGAAGCCGCGTTTCGCACGGCCGCGGAAAACGCCGACGCGATCATCACCTCCGGCGGCGTCTCGGTCGGCGAGGCCGACTTCACCAAGCAGATGATGGCCAAGCTCGGCGACGTGACGTTCTGGAAGATCGCCATGCGCCCCGGCCGGCCGATGGCATTCGGCCGGATCACGTCAAATGGCCACAGCGCCTTTCTGTTCGGCCTGCCCGGCAATCCGGTGGCGGTGATGGTGACGTTCTATCACTTCGTGCGCGGCGCCCTGCTGCGCATGATGGGCGCCAACGAACCCGGCGCGCCGCTGGTACCGGCGATCAGCGCGGCGCCCATCCGCAAGCGCCCCGGCCGCACGGAATATCAGCGCGCGATCGCCGCCCTGAACGATCGAGGCCAGCTCGAAGTTCGCCTGACCGGGCAGCAAGGTTCTGGCGTGCTGCGCTCCATGAGCGAAGCCAACTGCTTTGTCGTGCTTGGTCATGATCAGGGCCAGGTCAACGCCGGCGACGCCGTGCAGGTGCTGCTCTTCGACGGCCTGGTCTGAGCGGCGTGGCCGCAACGACCCTTGCGCCGCAGGCAATGCGGCATGCTGTCGGTTTTTTGCGTCACCCACAGGGCGCGGGTATCGGCGCATCGGTCGATTCGCTACACTTTGCGCCAGTTTGATTGTTCGGATTTGCCTGAGCTTGAGTAATGCCATGATGACCAAGGAGATTGCCTACCTTCACCCGGCCCACACCGCGCGCGCGCTGGTGCTGGTGTATCTGTGTTTTTCGCTGCCGGTCGTGGGGCTGTTCTTCTTCGTCGGCTTCGTGCGCTACGGTGAACTGCCGACGGTCGTTGTGCTCAGCGGCCTGATCCTGAATGCGCTCGTCGGCTTCGGTGCCCTGTGGCTCGCCTGCCGCGCCTACAACTGGGTGGCGGCGCGTTTCGGCGGTATCGAAATCGTGCTGCGCGACGTGCCCGAAGAAGCCTGATCCCAGGTGTCTGGCCAGACAAGAAGGGGCGGAAATTTCCGCCCCTTTGCTTTTGCTGACGCGCGTTACTCCGCTTCGGTTTCGTCGTCGACCGGCGACGCGGTTCCCAGGCCCAGTACGTTCTGCGCCGAGTCGCTCGGCAACGCTTCCACTGCCTTGAGCTTGCGGTTCATCTGGCGCGTACGCACTTCGGCTTGCTCGATGTTGCTGACGGCGCGCTCGAGCGTTTTCTTGGTCGCGGCCAGCACGTCACCGAACTTGCCGAATTCGCTCTTGACCGCGCCGAGGACCTGCCACACCTCGCTGGAGCGCTTTTCCAGCGCCAGCGTACGGAACCCCATCTGCAGGCTGTTCAGGATGGCGGTCAGCGTGGTCGGCCCTGCCACCGTCACGCGGAATGTGCGCTGCAATGCGTCCGTCAGGCCCGGGCGGCGCAACACCTCGGCATACAGGCCCTCAGTCGGCAGGAAGAGGATCGCAAAGTCGGTGGTGGCGGGCGGCGCGATGTACTTCTCGTGGATGGTTTGCGCTTCCTTGCGGACCGCCACCTCGAGTTCGCGGCTGGCAGCCGCGGCGGCTTCCGCGTCGGCGCGTTCCTGTGCGTCGACCAGGCGCTCGTACTGCTCCTTCGGAAACTTGGCGTCGATGGGCAGCCAGACGGTGGCGTCGCGGTCGGCATCGGTCTTGCCAGGCAGGCGGATCGCAAATTCGACGCGGGCGCCGGTACCACGCACGGTCTCGACGTTCTTGTCGTACTGCTCGGGCGTGAGCATCTGCTCGAGCAGCATCTCGAGCTGGACTTCGCCCCACGTGCCGCGCGTCTTCACGTTGGTCAGCACCTTCTTCAGGTCGCCCACGCCCTGGGCCAGTGCCTGCATTTCGCCCAGGCCGCGGTGCACCTGTTCGAGCCGGTCCGACACCAGCTTGAACGATTCGCCCAGGCGCTGTTCGAGCGTGGCATGCAGCTTCTCGTCCACGGTGCGGCGCATCTCGTCGAGCTTGATCGCGTTGTTGGCCTCGATGTCCTTGAGCTTCTGCTCGAGCGTGGCCCGCACCTCCGACAGGCGGCGCTCGTTGCCTTCGGCCAGCTGGGCGAGCTGCTGCTGCATCGTGTCGCCAAACCGGCGCAGCGCGTTGCCCTGCTCTTCGCGGGCCTGCTGGGCCTGCTGGTGCAGGCTCTGGCGCACGGCTTCGAGCTGCTGAGTATTCGTCTCGGTCAGCTTCGTGAGCTGCTGGGCGAACGTGTCGATCTGGTTGTTCTGCAGCGTGGCGACGCTGGTCAGCTGCGTGGCCAGCACCTGCTGGAACTGCCCGAGCTGCTGGGTCACGTCGCTGCGTCCGATGCGCGCGGTTTCGCCGATCTCGCCGCGCAATTCGCGTTCGATGCGCTCGTTGCCACGCGCCAGCTCTTCGCGCAGCGCATTGAACATCGGCGACACATCATGCGTTGCCGGGCGTGACACGCCGCGCCAGATCAGCACACACAGCACGGCCACCACGGCCACGCCAAGCAAGGTCAGAAGAGCCATCCAATCCATACGGGCGTTCGATCAGGCAGAGGTGCGCCGCACGGCCAGCGCATCCGGGTTCAAAAGGTTGGGCGGCTGCCCGGCGTGCGGCCCAAAGCCGAGCGCCGCGATCAGGTTGTCCGCCGCGAGGTTCGCCATGCCCAGGCGCGTGCCATGCGTGGCACTGGCGATATGCGGCGTGAGCGCGACATGCTCGGCCTCCAGCAGCGCCGGATGCACCTTCGGCTCTCCCTCGTATACGTCGAGGCCCGCTGCGAAGATGCGCTTCTCGGCCAGTGCCTGCGCCAGCGCCGCATCATCGACGATGCCGCCACGCGCGAGGTTCACCAGCGTCGCGCTCGGCTTCATCTGCGCCAGCTCGGCCGCGCCGATCGCGTGGTGGCTTTCCGGCGAATACGGCAGCACGAGCACGAGATGGTCGGCCTGCCGGAGCAGCGCTTCCTTGCTGACGTAGGTCGCGCGCGTCTGCTGTTCGATCTCGGGCGCGAGGCGGCTGCGGTTGTGGTAGAGCACGCGCATCGAAAAGCCGCTCGCCCGACGCGCCAGCGCCTGGCCGATGCGGCCCATGCCCAGGATGCCCAGCGTGGTGCCATGCACTTCGGCGCCGAGGAACATGTCGTACGTCCAGCGCTTCCAGTGCCCCGCACGCAGCCAGCGCTCGGACTCCGACACACGGCGTGCAGCGGCCATCAGCAGAGCCCAGCCGAAATCGGCCGTCGTCTCGGTCAGGATGTCCGGCGTGTTCGTGGCAAGGATGCCCGCACGCGTCATCGCCGGCAGGTCCAGGTTGTTGTAGCCGACCGCCATGTTGGCGACGGCGCGCAGTGTCGGCACGCGGGTGATGAGATCGGCGTCGATGGTGTCGGCCGCGTTGGCGAGCAGCCCGACCCGGCCCTGCAGGCGCTCGGCCAGCGCTTCGGGCGGAAACACCGCATCGGCCTGGTTGTCGACCACGTCGAAAACTTCGCGCAGCCGCTCCAGCACTTCCGGAAACAGCGCACGCGTCACGAGGATTCCAGGTTTCATTGGTTGCAACCCCGTTCGGTTAGCGGAAGAAGAGGAAGGTCATCAAGACGAAGATCGGTACCAGGATGCCCACCGACCACAGCATGTAGCCAAAGAAGCTCGGCATCTGCAGCCCCCGGCTTTCGGCAATCGCCTTGACCATCAGGTTGGGGGCATTCCCGATGTAGGTGTTGGCCCCCATGAACACGGCGGCCGCTGAAATGGCCGCCAAGGTGGCCGCGCCCTCGCTCATCAGCATCTGCGCATCTCCGCCGGCAGTGTTGAAGAACACGAGATACGTCGGCGCATTGTCCAGGAACGACGACAGCAGGCCCGTGGCCCAGAAGTACATCGCATTGTTGGGCTGCCCCGCACCATCGTTGACCATGCGCACAATGCCCGCGAACGGGCCGTCCACACCTGCCTTGAGCATGGCAATGACGGGCCCGATGGTGATGAAGATGCCGGCGAACAGCTTGCCGACCTCCAGAATGGGCTCCCAGTTGAACTCGTTGCCGGCGCGTGCCCCGGCGGGCGTGAGTCCCAGCGACAGCAGCGCGACCACCACCAGGCCGATGTCGCGCACCGCGTTCTGCAGCAGCACCTCGGTGCCCATGACGTGGAAGGCGATGCCGGGCTTCCACAGGCCGCTCATCAGCACGAGTGCCAGGATGCCGGCCAACAGGACGAAATTGACCTTGCCCTCGAAGCGCAGGGGGCCCGCGTCGTCGGGTGTCGGGTCGGTGATGCCGGGCAGCTCCTCCTTGCCGGCACGGTAGAAGTAGCTGTCGAGCACAAAGAAGATGGCCAGCAACAGCAGCCACATCATCAAGGTCTGGCGCCAGAGATGCTGGGTCGTCCAGAAGAAGTCGACGCCCTGCAGGAAGCCGAGGAAAAGCGGCGGGTCGCCCAGCGGCGTCAGCGCCCCGCCGGCGTTGGCCACCAGGAAGATGAAGAACACGACGACATGGGTGCGATGGCGGCGCACATCGTTTGCGCGCAGCAGCGGACGGATCAGCAGCATGGCTGCGCCCGTCGTTCCCATGATGCTGGCAAGCCCCGTGCCGAGCGCGAGCAGCCCCGTGTTGAGCTTGGGCGTACCGTGCAGGTTGCCCCGAATGCAGATGCCTCCTGCCACCACGTACAGCGCGGCAATCAACGCGATGAACGGGATGTACTCGGCCAGCGCGGCATGCACGACAGATGCGACAGCGGCTTCCCCGCCAAACGCCATCCCGAACGGCACAAGAAACAGCACGGCCCAGGCGGCTGCGATCTTGCCGTAGTGGTCGTGCCACAGCCTGGGCGCCAGCAGCGGGGCGATGGCGATCGACAGCAGAATGCCGGCGAACGGCATGCCCCATGCCAAGGACAGCTGCGCACCGTTGACATCGGCTGCACGCGCCAGGCCACATACAAACAGGAAGACAAGGGGCCAGAGGCGTTTCACGTAGGCGTTCTCCTAAGCACTGGCGCGCTGCGAGGCCACGCGCCGAACAAGCAAAGACGCCAGTGTAAACGCCTGGGGCCTGCCGCCCCGCAAACGTCCATCCAGGTTTGAGGAAACGGCAGGCCCCCGCGAACAAGGCCCAGCAGGCCGACGCGAATGTCAGGCGCCCGACACAACGATCACATGCACGCGATACGGGCCATGTGCGCCCAGCACGATCGTCTGCTCGATATCACCCGTGCGCGACGGCCCGCTGATGACGTTGGTGGCGCGCGGCAGCTCGCCCCGCTCTGCGCGCATCAGCGCATAGGCGTCTTCCAGCGTGGCGACGATGCGCGACTGCGGAACCACGGCGATATGCGTCTCGGGCAGCAGCGCCGTGGAGGCGACGTTCTCCGGCCCCGATAGCAGCATCAGCGAGCCCGTCTCGGCAATCGCGCAGAAGCAGCCCGTGATGCCGACAAGGTCGCCGTGCGCCTGATCGGCTTGCGGCTCGCGGATGGGCGGACGGAACTCGACCGCAATGCCTGCCGCGGCCCAGTCGAGCGACTGCAGCGTCGTCCAGGCCACGGCGCGCGGCGCCAGCCCCAGACCGGACAGATAGCGCGCCGCCGCAGCCGGCACATCGGCCAGCGTGGCAACTGTGTCCAGCGTGGAGGCCATCTTCGTCGCCTGCCCGGCAAAGTGGCCGGCAAGGTTGTCGGGCATCGGCGGGCGCGGACCGGCCGGATGGCGCGCCAGATAATCCGCCACGGCGTCGCGCTCGCCCTGCGTCGGCTGCTCGGGACGATGCTGCGCATTGCGGATGCGCGCGAAGATGGCGTCGCGGGCGCGACTCGTGTCGAGCGGGTCGGCTGGGGTGTCCGGTCGTGTATCCATGGCGGCTCCGAAAGATCGGTCGATTATACGAGCCGTGCGCGCGCCCACCCGGCCGCACCATTGAAACTTATTCGGCGCCCGCGTGAGCCTTATTGCACGCCGAAGACCTGTTTCAGATAGGTCAGATAGGCCGGGTCGTCGCACATCGTCTTCTCGGGTGCGTCCGACAGCTTGGCCACGGGCTGGCCATTGCAGCGGACCATCTTGATGACGATCTGCAGCGGCGTGTACCCGAGGTCGTTGGTGAGGTTCGTCCCCACGCCGAACGCGAGCTTGCAGCGGCCCCGGAAGCGCTCGTACAGGCCGATGACCTTCGGCATGTCAAGGCTGTCGGAAAAGATCAGCGCCTTGGATTTCGGGTCGGTGCGCATGCCTTCGTAGTGCTGGAGCATGCGTTCGCCCCATTCGAACGGGTCGCCCGAGTCATGCCGCACGCCGTCGAAGAGCTTGCAGAAGAACATGTCGAAATCGCGCAGGAAGGCGTCAAAGCCGTAGGTGTCCGACAGGGCGATACCGAGATCGCCGCGGTATTCCTTGGCCCACGTTTCCAGAGCGAACGTCTGGGAATCGCGCAGCCGCGGGCCGAGCGCCTGGCAGGCCTGCAGGTATTCGTGCGCCATCGTGCCCAGCGGCGTCATGCCGTGCTTCATGGCGAAATAGACGTTGCTGGTGCCCGCATACTGGCCGCCGAGCTGCGCGCGCGTCTCGAGCAGCACGTGCTCGTGCCAGGTATGCGAGAAGCGGCGGCGCGTGCCGTAATCGGCAATGCGGCAGTCTTCCAGGCCGGGACGCTGGAGCGTGGCGAGCTTGTCGGTCAGGCGGCGCTTGCCCTCCTCCCACTGCGGATGCGTCTGCGTGCGGCTGAAATAGACCTCGTTGACGATCGCCAGCACCGGCACCTCGAACATGATCGTGTGCAGCCACGGCCCGGCGATGACGATCTCGATCTGCCCGTCGTTGCCGGGCGCAGGGCGCACGTCGATGTATTTTTCGTTGAGGTGGAAGAGGCCGAGAAAATCGACGAAATCGCTCTTGATGAAGCGCAAGCCGCGCAGGTAGTCGAGCTCCGCCTCGGTAAAGCGCAGCGTGCAGAGATGGCGGATTTCCGCACGAATCTCTTCGATGAAGGGCACCAGGTCCACGCCGGTATTGCGACACTTGAAACGGTATTCAACGTGCGCGCCGGGAAAGTGGTGCAGCACCACCTGCATCATCGTGAATTTGTACAGATCGGTGTCGAGCAGCGAGCGGATGATCATCGGATGGCTAAAAAACCCAGGGACTGGGCGTCATGCTAACCGAAGCCCGCCGCAGCGCCAGGTGGGGCGCACAAATCTCCTCCAAAACGCGGCCTTTAGCCGGCGGCGCGGGCGGGGAACCCCTTGATTCCGCTATAATTTCCGGTTTCCGACCGGATTTTTGCACCATGGAAGCAGAACGCCTCAATGCCATCCAGAACACGTTGGCCGACCTGAAGTCGCGCGCCGACGAACTTCGGAGGTATCTTTGACTACGACGTCAAGTCTGAACGTCTAGCCGAAGTCGACAAAGAGCTCGAAGACCCCGAGGTCTGGAACGACCCGAAACGCGCCCAGGAACTGGGCCGCGAGAAGAAATCGCTTGAGAACGTCGTGCTGGCGCTGACCAAGCTGGACGCAGACCTCACCGGCGCCGCCGAGCTGTTCGAGCTGGCCCGCGAGGAAGGCGACGACGACACCATCGAAGCCATCGAGGCCGACACCGCCGGCATGCGCGCCATCGTCGAAGACATGGAATTCCGCCGCATGTTCTCTGGCCCGATGGACGCCGCCAATTGCTTCATCGACATCCAGGCCGGCGCCGGCGGCACCGAGGCGTGCGACTGGGCGTCGATGCTGCTGCGCCAGTACCTGAAGTACTGCGAACGCAAGGGCTTCAAGACCGAAGTGCTGGAAGAGTCCGAAGGCGACGTGGCCGGCATCAAGAGCGCATCGATCAAGGTCGAAGGCGAATACGCGTTCGGCTTCCTGCGCACCGAGACCGGCGTGCACCGCTTGGTGCGCAAGTCGCCGTTCGACTCCGCGGGGGGCCGGCACACGTCGTTCTCGTCGATCTTCGTGTATCCGGAAGTCGACGACTCGATCGAGATCGAGATCAACCCGGCGGACCTGCGCGTCGATACGTACCGCGCATCCGGCGCCGGCGGCCAGCACATCAACAAGACAGATTCTGCCGTGCGGATCACGCACATCCCGACCGGTATCGTCGTGCAGTGCCAGAACGACCGCTCGCAGCACCGCAACCGCGCCGAGGCGATGACGATGCTGAAGTCTCGCCTGTACGAGCACGAGCTGCGCAAGCGCCAGGCCGAGGCCGACAAGCTCGAAGCCTCCAAGACCGACGTGGGCTGGGGCCACCAGATCCGCTCGTACGTGCTGGACCAGAGCCGCATCAAGGACCTGCGCACGAACGTGGAAATCTCCAACACGCAGAAGGTGCTGGACGGCGATCTCGATGCCTTCATCGAGGCGAGCCTGAAGCAAGGCGTCTGACCTCCAAGGCGAGCACCATGGCTGACACGTCCCTGTTCATCGTGACCGGCGCCTCCCGCGGCCTCGGCGCCGCGCTGGTCCAGGCGCTGATGCAGCCCGGCAATCGCCTCGTCTGCGCGGCGCGCGGCGACAACGCCGAACTTCGCGCGCAGGCGTCGGCAGCCGGCGTGGCGCTCGACTGGCATCAGGTCGACCTCTCCGACGCGCATGCCGCGGAGGCGTGGATGACCAAGACGCTGGCCGCCCTGCCCGCCCATCAGAACGTGACGCTGGTGCTCAATGCCGGCGCCGTCGAGCCGATCGGCGCGATCGACATGCTGCGCGCCGACACGCTGCTGCCGCACCTGCAACTGAACCTGGCCGGCCCCATGGCGCTGACGGCCGCCCTGCTGCGCGGCACCGCCGGCTGGAATGCGCAGCGCCGCGTGCTGGCGATCTCGTCGGGCGCCGCGCGCCGCCCGATCGCCGGCTGGGCTGCGTATTGCACCGGCAAGGCGGGGCTCGACATGTTCGTGCGCGCCATCAACGCGGATGGCGATGCCAGCGTACGGGCCGTGGCACTGGCCCCCGGCGTCATCGACACCGACATGCAGCGCACGATCCGCGGCGCAAGCTTTGCCGGCGTGCAGCGCTTCCGCGACCTGCATGCGCACGGAGAACTGGTTTCGCCACAGGACGCTGCCGCGCGCATCGCCGCTTACCTTGCCCGCCCTGACTTTGGTGCGACCGAACTCGACGACCTGCGTCACTACGCGTAACCCGCACGCCTGACACGACTTTCCTCTCTTCCCCATCATGACCGAACAGAACAACGCGGCCGAATCGAACGCCGCCGTGCCCGCGCAGGACGACAACAAGATCATCGCCGAGCGCCGCGAGAAGCTGGCCGAGATCCGGCAGCAAGGCGTCGCCTTTCCCAACGATTTCCGCCCGACGCATCGCGCTGCCGAGCTGCACGCCCAGTACGGCGCGCTCGAGCAAGCCGCGCTGGAAGCCGAGCCGGTCCAGGTTGCCGTGGCCGGCCGCATGATGCTCAAGCGCGTGATGGGCAAGGCCAGCTTTGCCACCGTGCAGGACAGCACCGACCGCATCCAGTTCTACATCAGCCGCGACGCGGTGGGCGAAGACGTCTACGCCAGCTTCAAGAAGTGGGATCTCGGCGACATCGTAGCCGCGCGCGGCACGCTGATGAAGACGAAGACCGGCGAACTGTCGGTGGCGGTGACGGAGCTGCGCCTGCTCTCCAAGAGCCTGCGCCCGCTGCCCGGCGACTACTACGGCCTGGCCGACCAGGAGCAGAAGTACCGCCAGCGCTACGTGGACCTGATCGTCTCGAAAGAAACGCGCGAGACGTTCCGCGCCCGCACAAAGGCCATCGCCTCGCTGCGCAACTTCATGGCCGGCAACGGCTTCATGGAAGTCGAGACGCCGATGCTGCACCCGATTCCAGGCGGCGCGGCAGCCAAGCCGTTCATCACGCATCACAACGCGCTGGACATGCAGATGTTCCTGCGCATCGCGCCCGAGCTGTACCTCAAGCGCCTGATCGTCGGCGGCTTCGAGCGCGTGTACGAGATCAACCGCAACTTCCGTAACGAGGGCGTGTCGCCGCGACACAACCCCGAGTTCACGATGATGGAGTTCTACGCGGCCTACACGGACTACCGCTGGCTGATGGACTTCACCGAGCAGCTGATCCGGCAGGCCGCCATCGACGCCTCGGGCACCGCCACGCTGACTTACCAGGGCCGCGAGCTGGACCTGTCCAAGCCGTTCCATCGCCTGACGATCACGCAGGCCATCCAGAAGTACGCCCCGCAGTACACCGATGCGCAACTGGCCGATGCCGACTTCCTGCGTGCCGAACTCAAGAAGTTCAAGATCGACACCAACGCCCCGCAGTTCCGGAATGCCGGCCTAGGCACGCTGCAGCTCGTGCTGTTTGAAGAGACGGCCGAATCGCAACTGTGGGAGCCGACGTTCATCATCGACTACCCGGTCGAAGTGTCGCCGCTGGCACGCGGCTCCGACACGCTGCCCGGCATCACCGAGCGCTTCGAGCTGTTCATCACCGGCCGCGAAATCGCCAACGGCTTCTCCGAGCTGAATGACCCGGAAGACCAGGCCGAGCGCTTCCGCAAGCAGGTCGAACAGAAGGACGCGGGCGATGAAGAAGCCATGTTCTATGACGCCGACTACATCCGCGCGCTGGAATACGGCATGCCCCCGACCGGCGGCTGCGGCATCGGCATCGACCGCCTCGTGATGCTGTTGACCGACAGCCCGAACATCCGCGACGTGATCCTCTTCCCGCACCTGCGCCGCGAAGATTGATCGGCGCGACGACGCACCGCCAACGCCCCTTCGGGGGCGTTTTTGCTGTGCTTTCACCCCGCCATTTGTAACATCCGCACCGGTTCACACTGTGAGATGAAGCGCGACATCCCCTTGATTTTTCAAAGGAAAATGGTGCTACAGATGCTTACAAATTAAAACGGCATCCGTTCGGGCGATCGACCAAACTGTGATCATCGAAGGGCCGCACCGATCACGGCCGCAGGAGAACGATGATGAACAACAACATCCAGCCGAACGCAGGTCAAACATACGGTGGCACGTCCCCGGGGCAGGTGCCTCCGTCGCCGCGCCGCATGCACCCGCTGATGACGACGGCCGCCGTGGCCGTGATCATCGCCAGCCTGACGGCGGTGGCCGCCATCACCGGTGTGCTGCCCACGTCGAAGGCGACCCAGGGCAGTACCGATCCGAACGTCGCTGCGCAGTCGACGACGGCGGCCCCCGGCGCTTCCACGACGCCGATGGCGCTCGCAGCACCGGGCCAGACCACGCAGCCGAACCAGGCTGCGCCGTACCCCCCTCAGACCGTGGCCACGCCGCCGTCGCCGACACACCAGCCGGCCTATGCCGAACGCGCTCCCTCGGCGGCACCCCGCTACGCACAGACGCCACCGCGTCCGGCCGCCAGCCCGTATACCGGTCACGTGACGTCGGTGACGCCGATCACCACGCAGGGCAAGGAGACCGGCCTGGGCATGATCGGCGGTGCGGTGGTGGGCGGCCTGCTGGGCAACCAGATCGGCCGCGGCAATGGCCGTACGCTGGCCACGGTGGCCGGCGCGGTGGGCGGCGGCTATGCCGGCCACGTGGCGGAAAACCACTACAGCCGCGATACGCAATACCGTGTGAACGTGCGCATGGACAACGGTACGAGCCGCAGCTTTACCTACAAGGCCGCCCCGGGCTTCCAGCCTGGCGACCGTGTGCATATCGAGAACGGCACGCTGGTGGCAGGCTGATCCGCGCTCCGCTTCATCCCAAAGAAAAACCGGCCTTCGGGCCGGTTTTTTCATGTCCGCAAAAAGCGAGGCGAGCGTTCATTCCGCCGCTTCGTCAATCCACGCCTGCTGGATCGCTTCAAGAAACTTTTCGCCGCCGCGCTTGTGGTCGTCGTCAAAGCCTTCCAGGCCGACGACCTTGTTGTGCAGGTCCACGAAGTTCAGGCGCGTCGGATCGACGTCGGGGTACTTGTCGTACAGCGCTTCGGCAATCTGCTGAATGTCGTTCCATTTCATGATGAGCTCCCTCTCCACGGCGCCGTACGGCTTAGTGGTTTTCTTTGGCGTGGTTGATCGTGTATTTCGGGATCTCGATGGTGAGATCCTCGTCTGCCACCCTCGCCTGGCACGACAGGCGCGAATTGGGCTCCAGGCCCCAGGCCTTGTCGAGCAGGTCCTCTTCCTTTTCCGAAGCCTCCTCCAGCGAGTCGAAACCTTCGCGCACGACCACGTGGCACGTGGTGCAGGCACATGACTTTTCGCAAGCGTGCTCGATCTCGATGTCGGCGCCCAGCAGCGCATCACAGATGCTCGTGCCGGTCTTGGCTTCAATCACGGCGCCCTCGGGGCAGTATTCGACGTGGGGCAGGACGACGATTTGTGGCATGAAAAACTCGGTCGATGAATGGGGTTGGGGGGCCGGCTGCCAGCGATCAGCCGAGCTCTTCGATACGTTTGCCGGAAAGCGCCGCGCGGATGCTGCGATCCATGCGGCGCGCGGCGAATTCGTCGGTGCCGTGCGAGAGCGCGTCGACGGCGTCCTTGATGGCGCGGTGGTCTTCGCCCTGCATGGTGGTGCGCAGCGCGGCCATCTGGGCATCGACCGCGGCGCGCTCCTCGGCCGAGAGCAGATCGCCGTCGGCCTCCAGCGCATGCGACAGCGCCTCGAGCAGGCGCTCGCCTTCGACACGCTCTTCCGCCAGCGCACGCCGGCGCATGTCGTCTTCGGCAGACTGGAAGCCCTCCTGCAGCATGCGGGCGATGTCGTCATCGGCCAGACCATACGACGGCTTCACGGTGATCGATGCCTCCACGCCGGAGACCGTCTCGCGCGCCGACACCGACAGCAGGCCGTCCGCATCGACCTGATACGTCACGCGGATGCGCGCGGCGCCGGCCACCATCGGCGGAATGCCGCGCAGCTCGAAGCGCGCAAGCGACCGGCAGTCGCTGGCCAGTTCGCGCTCGCCCTGCAGCACGTGGATCGCCATCGCCGTCTGGCCGTCCTTGAAGGTGGTGAACTCCTGCGCGCGCGCCACGGGAATCGTGCTGTTGCGCGGGATGATCTTCTCGACCAGGCCGCCCATCGTCTCGACGCCGAGCGACAGCGGGATCACGTCGAGCAACAGCCAGTCTTCGCCCGGTGCGCGATTGCCCGCCAGCAAGTTGGCCTGCATGGCCGCGCCGATGGCGACGACCTGATCCGGGTCGAGGTTCGTGAGCGGCGTACGGCCGAACAACTGCGCCACCGCCCGCCGGATGATCGGCATGCGCGTCGCCCCGCCAACCAGCACCACGCCCTTCACGTCGTCCACCGTGACACCGGCATCGCGCAGCGCGCGGCGCACCGGTGCGATGGTTTTCTGCACGAGGTTGGCGGTCAGTTCAGCGAAGGTCTCGGCGGTCAGCACGAGGTGCACGGTCTCGCCAGTGGAGAGCATCGCGTCGATCTCCGTGCTGTCGGCGGTGGAAAGCCACTCCTTGGCCGCACGCGCCTTGTTCAGCAGCAGGCGGGTGTCTTCGGCAGACAGTGGCTGCAGACCGGCCTGCTCGACGATCCAGCACACGATGCGCTGGTCGAAATCGTCGCCGCCGAGCGCCGAGTCACCACCCGTGGACATCACCTCGAAGACGCCCTTGGTCAGCTTGAGCACGGAGATGTCGAACGTGCCGCCACCGAGGTCGTAGACGGCATAGACGCCCTCGGCCGCGTTGTCCAGGCCATAGGCGATGGCGGCGGCGGTCGGCTCATTGAGCAGGCGCAGCACGTTCAGGCCGGCCAGTCGGGCGGCATCCTTGGTGGCCTGGCGCTGCGCATCGTCAAAGTAGGCCGGCACGGTGATGACGGCGCCGACGAGTTCATCGCCGAGCGTGTCTTCCGCGCGCTGGCGCAGCGTCGCGAGGATTTCCGCCGACACCTCCACGGGGCTCTTCACGCCCGCCACGGTCTTGAGCTGCACCATGCCCGGCGCATCGACGAAGTCGTACGGCGTGTTCTCGATGTGGGACACGTCCTTCAGGCCGCGGCCCATGAAGCGCTTGACCGAGACGATGGTGTTCTTCGGATCGCGCACGGCTTCGGCCTGCGCCTTGTAGCCGACGTGCGCGGTGCCGTCAGCCAGATAGCGCACCACCGACGGCAGCAACGGGCGGCCCTGATCGTCGGGCAGCACCTCCGGCACGCTGCTGCGCACGGAAGCCACCAGCGAGTTGGTCGTGCCCAGGTCGATGCCGACCGCCAGACGGCGCTGGTGCGGTGCGGGCGATTCGCCGGGTTCGGAAATCTGCAGTAAAGCCATGGGAGTGTCTCGATTGCGCGGGGCGGATGCCGGGCAGGCAAACCCGGCATTGTCGCAAATTCTGGGTTCTAGTCTTCCAGCCGGTCGATCGCCTCGGCGGTGTCGTGTTCGATCTTTTCGATGAACATCAACTGGCGCACCGCATCGGCCGCCGCAGCGTCATTGCCACCGCCGTTGAGCAGACCGGCCAGCGCCGCATAGCGGCCGCGTTTTTCCTTGCGCAGCATGCCGAGCAGCGCGTCGAGCGCATCCACGTCACGGCCAGCCTTGGCGTCGTCCAGCGATTCGCGCCACTCCATCTGCTGCATCAGGAAGCCAGGCGGCATGGCGGTGTTGTTCTCCGCCTGCACGTCGATGCCGCGAAGGTGCAGCAGATACGTCGCGCGCTTGAGCGGATCACGCAGTGTCTGATACGCCTCGTTGGCACGCGTGGCCCACTGCATCGCGACACGGCGCTCGGCGTCGCCCGCGTGTGCATAGCGGTCCGGATGCGCCTGCGATTGCACAGTGCGGTACGCAGCGTTCAGCGCGTCGTCGTCGACCTCGAAATGCTCGGGCAGGCCGAAGAGGGAGAAATGCGTATCGCTCGGATTCATGAATAAAAAAAGCGGCCGCGCCGCCTTGTTGCTATTCGATCGGTTGACCTGGCGGTTCACCCCGATCGCACTTCAGGCATTCCACCACCACGCCGATCCTGCCCGCGCGCCCCGCCTCGGTCTCAGTCCAGGGCCGCTGCTGCCAGGGCGGGTCGTGGCGCATGTGCTGCCCGTGCCCGCAGGCGAGACGAGCGACCCAGTGGCCTTCCTCGTCGCGCTCGAACCCGACAATCGCCTGCTTCAATGCCTCACACGCGGAAGGACTCGCCGCAACCGCACTCGTCCTTCACGTTCGGGTTGTTGAAGCGGAAGCCCTCGTTCAGCCCTTCGCGTGCGTAGTCCAGTTCGGTGCCATCGATGTACGGCAGGCTCTTCGGATCGACGATCACCTTGATGCCGTTGGATTCGAAGACCTGATCTTCAGCGGCGATCTCATCCGCATATTCGAGCTTGTATGCCAGGCCCGAGCAACCGGTGGTCTTCACGCCCAGGCGCAGGCCCACGCCCTTGCCGCGGCGGGCGAGGTAGCGGGACACGTGCTGTGCAGCTTTATCGGTCAGGGTGATCATGCGACTTCCTTCCAATCAGTGCGACTCAGGCAACCTTCTGCTCGGCGGCGGCGCCGTGCTTTTCCCTGTAGTCGGCCACGGCCGCCTTGATGGCGTCTTCGGCCAGGATCGAGCAGTGAATCTTCACCGGCGGCAGCGCGAGTTCTTCGGCGATCTGCGTGTTGCGGATCTCAAGTGCCTGGTCCAGCGTCTTGCCCTTGACCCACTCCGTCACCAGCGAGGACGAGGCGATGGCCGAGCCGCAGCCGTACGTCTTGAACTTCGCGTCTTCGATCACGCCCTGCTCGTTCACCTTGATCTGCAGCTTCATCACGTCGCCGCAGGCCGGTGCGCCGACCATGCCCGTGCCGACCGTCTCGTCGCCCTTCTCGAACGAACCGACGTTGCGCGGGTTTTCGTAGTGATCCAGAACCTTGTTGCTGTAAGACATCTCACACCTCTTTCAATCGTTGGCTGGCGCGCAAGCGCCGTGATCCGTTGTCCGTCAAACGCCGCGCTCAGTGCGCCGCCCATTGAATGCTGTTCAGGTCCACGCCGTCCTTGTACATCTCCCACAGCGGGGACAGGTCGCGCAGCTTGCCGATCTTGCTCTTGAGCAGTTCGACCACGTAGTCGATTTCTTCTTCCGTGGTGAAACGGCCGACCGTGAAGCGGATCGAGCTGTGCGCCAGCTCGTCGTTGCGGCCCAGCGCACGCAGCACGTAGGAGGGCTCGAGCGATGCCGATGTGCAGGCCGAACCCGATGACACGGCCACATCCTTGATCGCCATGATCAGCGACTCCCCTTCCACGAAGTTGAAGCTGATGTTCAGGTTGTGCGGCACACGGTGCTCCATGTCGCCGTTCACGTACACCTCCTCCATCGTGTTCAGGCCGCGATACAGGCGATCGCGCAGCATGCGGATGCGCTCGTTCTCGGTCGCCATTTCTTCCTTGGCGATGCGGAAGGCTTCACCCATGCCGACGATCTGGTGCGTCGCCAGCGTGCCCGAACGCATGCCACGCTCGTGGCCGCCGCCGTGCATCTGTGCCTCGATGCGGATGCGCGGCTTGCGACGCACGTACAGTGCACCGATACCCTTCGGGCCATACGTCTTGTGTGCCGAGAACGACATCAGGTCCACCTTCAGCTTCTGCAGGTCGATCTCCACCTTGCCGGTGGCCTGCGCAGCGTCGACGTGGAAGATCACGCCCTTCTCGCGGCAGATCTCGCCCAGCGTCTCGATGTCCTGGATGACGCCGATCTCGTTGTTCACCATCATCACCGAGGCGAGGATGGTGTCGGGGCGGATGGCTTGCTTGAAGACTTCGATGTCGAGCAGGCCGTTGTCCTTCACGTCGAGGTAGGTCACCTCGAAGCCCTGGCGCTCCAGTTCGCGCATCGTGTCGAGCACGGCCTTGTGCTCGGTCTTGACCGTGATGAGGTGCTTGCCCTTGGTGCTATAGAAATTTGCGGCGCCCTTGATCGCCAGGTTGTCGGATTCCGTGGCACCGGACGTCCACACGATCTCGCGCGGATCGGCATTCACGAGCGCCGCGACCTGCTCGCGCGCCGTTTCGACGGCCTTTTCAGCTTCCCAGCCAAACGGGTGGCTGCGCGAGGCGGGGTTGCCAAAGCTCTCACGCAGGTACGGGATCATCTTGTCGACCACGCGCGGGTCCACCGGCGTCGTCGCGGAATAGTCCATGTAGATGGGAAGTTGCAAGGTGCTCATATCTTGTCTGCCTTATGTGGGGGCGATGTTCTATGTGCGGGACCGGCTTCGTGGCCAGCCTCACGCCTGCGCAATCAGGCAATCACGATTGCGCCAGGCTGAAGACGGAGTTGACCAGCGGCGCGCGCTTGACCGGCTCGGCCGGCACGGCAGCAGCCGGCGCCTCGGCCGACCGTGCGCGGGCCGGTGTGCGCTCGCGGCGCGCCGGACGCGCATCACGCATATCCTGGATCACTTCGGGCTGACGTTCGCGTTGCTGGTCGACGAGGTTCTGCAGCGATACCGAATCGAGGTACTCGACCATCTTCTGGTTCAGCGTGGCCCACAGGTCATGCGTCATGCAGCGGCCCGCGTGGCCGTTGTGTTCCTCGCCGCCGCAGTTGCCCTTGCCGCCGCACTGGGTGGCGTCGAGCGGTTCATCGACCGCAATGATGATGTCGGCCACGGTGACGTCGTCCGCGCGGCGCGCCAGGCTGTAACCGCCACCCGGACCGCGCACGCTCTCAACGATCTCGTGGCGGCGCAGCTTGCCGAACAGCTGTTCCAGATACGACAGCGAAATCTTCTGCCGCTGGCTGATGCCGGCCAGCGTGACCGGACCCTGCTCTTGGCGCAGCGCCAAGTCAATCATGGCGGTGACCGCAAAGCGGCCTTTGGTGGTCAATCTCATGGGCGTCGGGGAAATACCTGATCGTTTTGCTCAAGTATAAAGGAACCCGACAAAATCGGTCAACTAAGGTGTCGGGGGAATGCCGCGTCGCAGCAAGGGGATTTGCCGGACCCGCAAACGGGGCGACCGCGCGGCAGGCCGTATTGTGGACCAAAACAATCAACTACGTCGGATAGGGCTATCCCGCCACATCGTGCACCGCAGCTTGCGATTGCCATGCGCCAGCGCCGTGCACCGCGGGTTTTTCCTTAGGTGGGCACAACACAAATTCATTGACTTTTGTTACGCGGCGCCCGAGACTCTCTGATGCGCAAACGTTTGCGAACGACGCGGCGCGATTGCCCTTTAGAACGCCTTACGGCGCACGGGCGGTCGACGACCGCACCCACCGCCCAAGACAGGCCTCTTCCTGGAGGAGACACCATGGATATCCGCCGTCGCCGCGCCTTGCAACTTGGCGCGGGCTCTGCCTTAGCTCTTGCCCTGCCGCTGCCGTTTTCGCTGGCCCGCGCTGCCAACCAGCCGCCGAAGGTCGCGCTGGTGATGAAGTCGCTGGCCAACGAATTCTTCGTCACGATGGAGAACGGGGCGCGCAAGCACCGGCAGGAACACGCATCGGAGTACAGCCTGCTGTGCACCGGCATCCGCGACGAGACCGATACCGGCGGCCAGATTCGCCTGGTCGAGCAGATGATCGTTTCGCGCGTGGATGCGCTGGTGCTGGCACCCGCCGATTCCAAGGCGCTGGTGCCAGTCATCAAGAAGGCCGTGGACGCCGGCATCCTGGTGATCAACATCGATAACCGGCTGGACCCTGAAGCGCTCAAGGAGAAGGGGCTGAATGTGCCGTTCGTGGGGCCCGACAACCGCAAGGGCGCGCGGCTGGTCGGCGACTTCGTCGCCAAGTCGCTCAAGCCGGGCGATGCGGTGGGCATCATCGAGGGCATTCCGACCACCACCAACGCACAGCAGCGCACCGCCGGCTTCAAGGACGCCGCACAGGCCGCCAAGCTGAAGATCGTCAGCGTGCAGTCGGGCGAGTGGGAGATCGACAAGGGCAACCGGGTCGCCGCCGCCATGCTGCGCTCGCAGCCGGACCTGAAGGCACTGCTGTGCGGCAACGACAACATGGCGATTGGGGCTGTGTCTGCGGTGCGGGCGGCCGGCAAGACCGGCAAGGTGTCGATCGGCGGGTATGACAACATCGCGGCCATCAAGGCGATGCTGGCCGACGGGCGCGTGGCCGCCACCGCTGACCAGCACGCCGATCAGCAGGCCGTCTACGGCATCCAGACCGCGTTGAAGGCGCTGGCCGCGAAGACGCCGCAAGCGCAGCTTGGCGGCGTGATCGAGACGCCGGTGGACCTCGTGACCCGCAGCTAAGAGACAGGCCAGCCGCCGCCAGCCATGCTCTCCGTGAACGAAGCCCATCCGCCGCTGCTGCGCGTTTCCGCTGTCAGCAAGCACTACGCCGGTCCTGTGCTGCGCGAGATCGATCTGGACGTGCGCGCGGGCGAGGTGCTCGCGCTCACCGGTGAAAACGGCGCGGGCAAGAGCACGTTGTCCAAGATCCTGTGCGGCCTCGAGAAGGCGACCACGGGCTCGATGACGCTGGGCGGCATTGAATACGCGCCGTCCTCGCGCAGCGCCGCCGAAGCGCTGGGCGTGCGCATGGTCCTGCAGGAACTCAGCATGGTCCCCACGCTCACGGTGGCGGAAAACCTGTTCCTCGGCGCGTTGCCGCGTCGGCTCGGCTTCGTCGACCGCGCAGCGCTGCACCGCCAGGCCCGGGACGCGCTGGCACGCGTCGGCCTGAACCTCGACCCCGCGACCCCCGTGCACACGCTCGGCATCGGCCATCGGCAGATGATCGAGATTGCGCGCGCGCTGGCCGGCGCCTGCCGCGTGCTGATCCTCGATGAACCGACCGCGATGCTGAGCGCCCACGAAAGCGCGACCCTGTTCGAGCGCATCGACGCGCTGCGCCGCGAAGGCGTGGCCATCGTGTATATCTCGCACCGGCTGGACGAACTGGCGCGCGTTGCCGACCGCATCGTCGTGCTGCGCGATGGCAAGCTGATCACCGATGCGCCCGCCGGGAGCGTCACGCAGGACGCGCTGATCCAGGCGATGGTGGGGCGAGACGTCCCGGCTGCATCGGACGCCAACCGCGCCGCACGCGGCCCGCGGCCGGGCAACGGTGCGCCGGCGCTGCGCGTGAACGGCCTGACGCGTGCGCCGGCCGTGCGCGACGTGAGCTTCGACGTGGCGCCCGGCGAGATCTTCGGCATTGCCGGCCTTGTGGGCGCCGGCCGCACGGAGCTGCTCCGGCTGATTTTCGGCGCGGACCGCGCGGACGCCGGCACCATCGAAGTGGGCTCGCCGCCCACGCCCGTGCGCATCCACTCCCCCCGCGATGCGGTACGCCACGGCATCAGCCTGCTCACCGAAGACCGCAAGGATGAGGGCCTGCTGCTGCCTCTGCCGATCACCGCCAACATTGCGCTGGGCAACATGCCCGCCGTGACGCAGCGCGGGCGTCTGCAGCCCGTGCGCGAACGCGCGCTGGCGCAGCGGCACATCCAGGCACTGCGCATCCGCTGCGCGGGGGCCGATCAGCCCGTCGGCGAACTTTCCGGCGGCAATCAGCAGAAAGTCGCGATCGCCCGCTGGCTGGAGCGCGACACGCCCGTCATGCTCTTCGACGAACCCACGCGCGGCGTGGACGTCGGCGCCAAGTTCGACATCTACGCCCTGCTCGAGGCGCTCGCCGTGCGCGGCAAGGCGCTCGTGGTGGTGTCCAGCGACCTGCGCGAGCTCATGCAGCTGTGCGACCGCATTGGCGTCATGCGCGGCGGCCGTCTCACACACATCTTCCAACGCGGCCAGTGGAGCCAGGACGCTCTGCTCGCCGCCGCTTTCGGTGAAGCCGATGCATCGATCACCCCTTCCCCGGAGACCGCCGATGCGCTCTGATTCCACCGTGCCCAACGCGCCCGAACCGACGTCCGGCACACGCGCCGCATTCGGCATGTCGCTGGGCACCATCGGCGGGCTTCTGCTCGCGCTGGCGGCCATGCTGGTGCTGTTCAGCACGCTGTCGCCGACATTCTTTTCGCTACCGACCTTCACCACCATCGCCAACGAGATTCCCGACCTGCTCGTGATGGCCGTCGGCATGACGTTCACCCTGATGATCGGCGGCATCGATCTGTCGGTCGGCTCGGTGCTGGCGCTGGCGGCATCGGTGCTGTCGGTCGCCATGACCCAGCTCGGCTGGGGCGTGTTGCCGGCGGCGCTCGCCGGTGTGTTGCTCGCCACCGCGGCCGGCTCGCTGACCGGCGCGGTGACGGTGCACTGGGGCATCCCTTCGTTCATCGTGTCGCTGGGCGTGCTCGAGATGGCGCGCGGCCTCGCCTACAGCCTCACCGATTCGCGCACGGTGTACATCGGCAGCGCGGTCGACTGGCTGGCGAGCCCCGTGGCACTGGGCGTGGCGCCGTCGTTCCTGATTGCGATTGCGGTGACGGTCGTCGGCCAGATCGTGCTGACGCGCACGGTGTTCGGGCGCTACCTCGTTGCCATCGGTACCAATGAAGAAGCCGTGCGGCTGGCCGGCGTGAACCCGCGGCCCTACAAGGTCGCCGTGTTCGCGCTGATGGGTCTGCTCGCGGGCCTGGCCGCGCTGTTCCAGGTGTCGCGCCTGGAAGCGGCGGACCCGAACGCCGGCGTCGGCATGGAGCTGCAGGTGATTGCCGCGGTGGTCATCGGCGGCACGAGCCTGATGGGCGGCCGCGGGTCGGTCTTGCGTACGCTGTTCGGCGTACTGATCATCTCGGTGCTCGAATCCGGCCTGGCGCAGATCGGCGCGACGGAACCCACCAAGCGCGTCATCACGGGCGCCGTCATCGTCGCGGCCGTGGTCATGGACACCTATCGCAGCCGGAGCAACCGGACCAAGCCACACTGAGAGACAGAGGAGCACGACATGGCAACCATCAAGGACGTAGCCGCACTGGCCGGGGTTTCGTTCACCACCGTCTCGCACGTCATCAACAACACCAGACCGGTGAACGCCGAAACCCGCAAGCGCGTGGAAGACGCCATCCGTGCGACGCGCTACGTGCCCAGCGCCGTGGCGCGCTCGCTCAAGCACCGCACCACGCGCACCATCGGCGTGCTCGTGCCCACCGCCACCAACCCGTACTTTGCGGAACTGGCGCGCGGCATTGAAGACGTGTGCGCGGCCGCCGGCTACAGCGTCATCCTGTGCAACTCCGACGACGACCCCCGCAAGCAGCGCGACTACCTGCGCGTGCTCATGGAAAAGCGCGTCGACGGCATCATCGTGAGCAGCGCCGGCCCCGACAATGCGCTGACCGATGCGCTGGGCGAATCGTCCCTGCCCGTGGTGATGGTCGACCGCCCGACCGAAGGCATCCAGGCTGACCAGGTGCAGATCGATCACGAGGAAGGCGCGTACCTGGCGACCCGACACCTGCTGGAACTCGGGCACCGGCGCATTGCGTGCATCAGTGGGCCATCGGAGCTGAGCGTGACGGCGGGCCGACTGGCCGGCTTTCACCGTGCGCTGCGCGAAGCGGGCGTGCCGGAAACCTCGGCCCGCATTGCCGAGGGCGATTTCACCAGCCCCGGCGGCTATCGCGCCGCGCGCCAGCTGCTGACCGAGGGCGAGATGCCCACCGCCATCTTCGCCAGCAACGACCTGATGGGCATCGGCGCGCTGCGCGCCGCGGCGGAGCTCGGGATTCCGGTGCCAAAGGCGCTCTCCGTGATCGGCTTTGACGACATCGAGCTCAGCCGCTACGTCTACCCGGCGCTGTCTACCGTCGGCCAGTCGATCCGCCAGCTTGGCGAGACCACCGCCCAGACGCTGCTCGAGCACCTGGGGGACAACGCCCTGCGCCATCCGCTGGATGAGCGGCACGCGCGCCGCATCGTGCTGCCGCCGCGCCTGTCGCTGCGCGAGTCGACCGCCGAGCCCGAGCGCCCGGCCCGCGCCGCCTGACGCCGCATCCCTTTCACGCCTTCAGCGTAGTACAGCCATGGTGGCCAAGCGCCCTTCCGCCTCTTCCGCTCACCCTGCGGCCGACGTGCTGATCGTCGGCAGCATCAACATGGATCTGGTGATCCGCACGCCGCGCCTGCCGTGCCCCGGCCAAACGGTGGCAGCGCCCGCGCTGGAGACGATCCCGGGCGGCAAGGGCGCCAACCAGGCTGTAGCGGCCGCGCGCCTGGGGGCCCGTGTCGCCATGCTCGGCTGCGTGGGCAGCGACGCCTACGGCGCCGCCCTGTGCGAGGGCTTGCGCCGCGAAGGCGTGGACACGTCCATGGTGTCGGCGCATGCCGATGCCGCCACCGGCATCGCGTGCGTGACGGTGGCTAACAGCGGGCAGAACACCATCGTCATCGTGGCCGGCGCCAACGAGCTGCTCACACCCGCCATGATCGAGGCGCAGCGCGCGGCGTTCGAACGCGCGCGCGTGATTGTCTGCCAGCTGGAATCCCCGCCCGATGCCGTGGAGTGCGCGCTGAAGCTCGGGCGGCAGCTCGGCAAGACGGTCATCCTGAATCCCGCCCCCGCCGTCGGCCCACTGCCCACGCCATGGCTAGCGGCGTGCGATTACCTGATCCCCAACGAAACCGAGGCGGCGCTGCTGACAGCCCGCCCCGTCGACTCGCCCGACGCGGCCCTGGACGCCGCCGCCGACCTGCACGCACAGGGGGCGCGGCACGTGATCGTCACGCTGGGCGCGCGCGGCGTCGCGTATGCGGATGCCGACACGCGCCGGCTGATGCCCGCGCGCATCGCCCAGGCCGTCGACACGACGGCGGCCGGCGACACGTTTGTCGGGGCATTGGCGTCGTCTCTGGCGGAGGGGGCGCGCCCGGAAGCGGCGATCGAATTCGGCCAGGCCGCGGCGGCATTGTCGGTCACGCGACTGGGCGCGCAGCCGTCGATCCCGTTTCGCAGCGAGATCGCGGCGCCTGTTCCGCACGGCCTGTAGCGCGCCTTTGCGCAGCACGCCGGCGTTTCTTACTGGGGCGTCGGACTTCAGCACTCCGGCTTTCGACCGCAAACCCTCGCGCGCCGACCTCGAATGTGCAGCCCCCGGAGCACGACAGGTCCGCTGCCGGACCTTTCTGCTCCGCTGTCGAAGCCTAGACCTGCGGCGCCGGAGTCGCGAGCCCGGCCATCGTCGCCTGACGCCGCGCTAGGCCGCTGTGCTGGTGCCCGGCGGAGTCGTCACGGTCGGCGCGCGCGGCACCAGCAGGCACAGCGGATCGCGCAGGATGCGGCGCCAGACCGCGCCCGTCACGCGCTTGCGATCGACGCCTCGCAGATTGCGCGAGCGCATCGCCATGTTGAACGCCAGCGCGAACGACACCAGCACGTTGAGCACACCCATCAGTCCAATGCCCGCCACGGCCAGCCAGAACGGCGACGTCTTCATGACGCCGGGCCCCAGCACGCCCACCGCCGTGGCCACCGCGCCGGTCGACAGCGTGACGTGGCGCACCTCGATGTGCGGCCCGAAGAACGACACGATCTCCGGCCCTAACCCGAGCATGAAGCCCAGCGACACGTTGGCCACGATGCCGGACAGATTGCGCTTCCAGAAGCTGGCAATGCGCTGCGCGCCGCGCGTACCGACCATGAAGCGCAGGCGGCGGTGGTAGGCGATCACATCGTGCACGCGGTGCAGCGCAAACCAGTTGTCGGCCCAGCCCGCCGCCAGGCTCGAAGCCCACAGCAGCACGCCGGTGAAGACCGCGTACAGCGGCGTCGGCCCCAGGATCGAGAACGAATCGATCGTCGCCACCGCCTTGGCTGGCGAGATCAAATCGGCGTGCAGGAACCGCCCCGCGAGCCATTGCACCACGAACGCCACGGGCGCGACCGCCAGCAGGTTGCCGGCAATGGCGGCCGCGTTGGAGCGGATCATCGCGACCGTATCGTCGACGAAGCGGTCCAGGCCTTCGGGCCGGCCGACCTGATCAAGCCGGTGCGCCAGCGCGGGCGCCGTCATCGCCGGCTGCTTGGTCGCCAGCGTGAAGTGCGCGAAATGGATGCCGAGGAAGCTGACGGCGTAATTGAGCGACGCAAGCAGCCCTTCGGTAAACCGCGACAGGTGCGCCGCGGTGATGAAGAACTTGACGTACACCGTGACCGCCGTGATGACGCCGCCGCCGGCCGCGGCCTTGACCATCGCAGCGTATTCCTTGCCGTCGCGGGTGATGTAGTGCTCGCCGGTTTCGGCGGAGCGTTCGACCACCTTGCGTGCCAGGTCGGCAAACGTGGAGCGGATCAGATACCCGACGCTGCGACGGTGCTGGCTGGCTGACACCAGTTCCGCGGTCATGTGCACGAAGCGGCGCGAACCGCGCGTGTCGGCCCAGGCGGTCAGCAGCAGGTCAATGCGGCCGAGCCACGCCTTCATGCGCTCGACCTGGAACACGATCTCCACGGAGACGCCGTTCTCGTCCAGATGCTGGTACACGCCTTCCGTGGCCGCGCGGCACTGGTCCAGCACGGCGCGGAAATAATTGAGCTCCTGCACGAACCGCTCGGGGCTCGCCGGCTCGGTATTCGGGCGTTCGAGAAAGATGGCGTTGGCCGCATCGGCCAGCAGGTAGAACGGTGAATCGGTCAACTCCGCATAGGCCATGCGGCTGCGGATGCCGCGCGACAAGCCCGCCGCCCGCACCTGGCTGATGAGGATCTGGATGCTGATGCCCAGGCTGCGCTCCAGCCGCGTCTGTCCGGCCGATGCCTCGGCGTCGGTCATGCCGGCCCGGAACAGCGCGTGCAGCCGCGCGACGAGCTCGTCGTCGAGCCCGTCGACCCATGCCGCATCGTTCGGGCCGACAAACAGCAGTGCAAACAGCGACGCCAATTGCGGCGCATTGGGCGCGGGCGGCAGCAGGCGCGCCTGCCAGCGGTCGATCAGCTCGCTCCAGAAACCCGCGCGTGAGGACAATCCCGTATCGCACAGCAGCGACACGGGATCGTTGTCCTGCACGATGGCGCGCAGGGTCTGCCCCACCCGCTCGGCCAACGGCGGGTTGTTCTCGAGCACCTGCAGCAGATAACGCAGGCGCGCATAGCGCCACGATTCCGACACGGCACCCTCGGGCCGGTCGGCACGGCGCAGCCAGTAGGCCAGCTCGATCAGCCATTCGTTGCGTTCGGCCAGACTGCGCGTGGGCTCGAACTGCGCCAGGATGGCGTCGAGTTGATGGCTGGCGTGCCGGGAGGCGCGCCACTTGCGCCACGGATTCAGCAGAAAATTGAACATCGAACTCCCTTGATGACGGCCACGTATGCCGACTGCATGACAACGTGCCGGTTCCCCGCTCAGACGACGCGCAGCGCCCGAGAATGATCTGAAATTGTGTCAACAGCCCACCACCCCGCGGGCAGCCACGCGGGGTCGCATGGCCCAGGCGGCAGCGGGCGCGCAGCTCAGGCGGTCGGGACGATGTGGTCTTCGCCGCTCGCGCCGAACAGTTGCGACTTCAGCTTGGCCAGCTGATCGCGCACCTGCGCCGCCTTCTCGAATTCGAGGTTCTTGGCATGGTCGAGCATCTGCTTCTCGAGGCGCTTGATTTCCTTGGACGCCTGCTTCTCGCTCATGTCCTCGTACTTGGCGGCCTCTTGCGCGGCCCGGAGTTCGGCGCGCGCCTCGTCGACGTTGTACACGCCGTCAATGATGTCCTTGATGCGCTTGACCACGCCGCGCGGCGTAATGCCATGCGCCTCGTTGTAGGCGATCTGCTTGGCGCGGCGGCGCTCGGTCTCGTCGATCGCCTTGCGCATCGAATCGGTGATGCGGTCCGCATACAGGATGGCGGTGCCGTTCACGTTCCGGGCCGCGCGCCCGATGGTCTGGATGAGCGAGCGCTCGGCACGCAGGAAGCCTTCCTTGTCGGCGTCCAGGATCGCCACGAGCGACACCTCCGGAATATCCAGCCCCTCGCGCAGCAGGTTGATCCCGACCAGCACGTCGAACGTACCGAGGCGCAGGTCGCGGATGATCTCCACGCGCTCGACGGTGTCGATGTCCGAGTGCAGGTAGCGCACCTTGATGCCGTTTTCCGACAGGAATTCCGTCAGCTGCTCGGCCATGCGCTTGGTCAGCGTGGTCACCAGCACGCGCTCGCCGGCCTCGACGCGCAGATGGATTTCCGACAGCAGATCGTCGACCTGCGTCGTGGCCGGGCGCACCTGGATGACCGGGTCGACCAGCCCCGTGGGGCGCACGACCTGCTCGACGACGTCGGTGCCGGCCTTCGCCTTCTCGTAATCGCCGGGGGTGGCCGAGACGAACGTCACCTGCCGCATCTTGGTCTCGAACTCGGCGAACTTGAGCGGCCGGTTGTCCAGCGCGGAAGGCAGGCGGAAGCCGTATTCGGCCAGCGTTTCCTTGCGTGCGCGGTCGCCGTTGTACATGCCGTTGAGCTGGCCGATCAGCACGTGCGATTCATCCAGGAACATCAGCGCATCGGGCGGCAGATAGTCGACGAGCGTCGGCGGCGGCTCGCCGGGCGCCGAGCCCGACAGGTGCCGCGAGTAGTTCTCGATGCCCTTGCAGAAGCCCAGCTCCTGCAGCATCTCGAGATCGAAGCGCGTGCGCTGCTCCAGCCGCTGCGCCTCCACGAGCTTGTTCTCCTTGTAAAAGAAATCGAGCCGCTCGCGCAGTTCGGCCTTGATGGTCTCGATGGCGCGCAGCACGGTCTCGCGCGGCGTCACGTAGTGGCTCGACGGGTAGACGGGGAAGCGCGGAATCTTCTGCCGCACGCGGCCCGTCAGCGGATCGAACAGCTGCAGCGATTCGACTTCGTCGTCGAACAGCTCCAGGCGCACAGCCATCTCCGCATGCTCGGCGGGAAAGATGTCCACCGTATCGCCGCGCACGCGGAAGGTGCCGCGCTGGAAATCCGTCTCGTTGCGCGTGTACTGCATGGCGATCAGGCGTGCGATCACGTCGCGCTGGCTGACCTTGTCGCCCGCGCGCAGCGTCAGGATCATCTGGTGGTATTCGCTCGGGTTGCCGATACCGTAGATGGCCGAGACGGTCGCCACGATCACCACGTCGCGGCGCTCCAGCAGGCTCTTGGTGGCCGAGAGCCGCATCTGCTCGATGTGCTCGTTGATCGACGAATCCTTCTCGATGAAGAGATCGCGCTGCGGCACATAGGCTTCAGGCTGGTAGTAGTCGTAGTACGAGACGAAGTACTCGACCGCGTTGCGCGGGAAGAACTCGCGGAACTCCGAATACAGCTGCGCCGCCAGCGTCTTGTTGGGCGCAAACACGATCGCCGGGCGCCCCACGCGCGCGATCACATTGGCCATGGTGTACGTCTTGCCCGAGCCCGTGACGCCCAGCAGCGTCTGGTACGACAGGCCGTCCTCGATGTTCTCGACAAGCTTGCGGATGGCCTCGGGCTGGTCGCCGGCCGGTGGATACGGCTGGTACAGCTGGAACGGCGAGCCCTCGAACGTCACAAATTTCGATTCGTCGTACGGGCTGGGGACTTGGCTCAGGTCGGTCATGGCGGCGGAGTGGGATGGCAGCGCGAACAGTCAGCAAAGTGACGCACACGCCCGCAACAGATCGGGGCGGCGCGGCCAATTGCAACCAATCATGTAGTGTAGCGCGCCGCCCCGGCGATCGTTTGCGCGCCCCGACTCCGAAATCTGTACCGCCCGCCCAACCGCTTTAGGCGCCTGTTCTACAAGGATTTTTCGGGCGATTAGAGCCTGTATTCGGTACAATCCGGCTTTGTGCCCGCTGGATCCAACTGCCGCCGACAGCCCTGCCGGCCGCTTGCGGCGCACCGCCTGCAGCATCCCACCGCATTCTGAAACCAACCGAACGCAGAGACATCATGTCGCTTTTTTCCGCCGTCGAACTGGCCCCGCGCGACCCCATCCTGGGCCTGAATGAAGCCTTCAACGCCGATACCCGCAGCACCAAGGTGAATTTGGGCGTGGGCGTGTACTTCACCGACGAAGGGAAAATCCCGGTGCTGCGCGCGGTTCAGGAAGCCGAAAAGGCCCGCCTGGCGACCGTCGCCCCGCGCGGCTACCTGCCGATCGAAGGCATTGCCGCCTACGACCAGGCCGTGCAGAAGCTGCTGTTCGGTGCCGACTCCCCGCTGATCGCCGAAGGCCGCGTCGTCACGGCGCAGGCTCTGGGCGGCACCGGCGCGCTGAAGATCGGCGCGGACTTCCTCAAGCGCCTGGCCCCGAACGCCAAGGTCGCCATTTCCGATCCGAGCTGGGAAAACCACCGCGCGCTGTTTGAAGGCGCCGGCTTTGAAGTCGTCAACTACACGTACTACGACGCCGCGTCGCACGGCCTGAACTTTGGCGGCCTGCTCGATTCGCTCAACAGCTACGCACCGAACACCGTCATCGTGCTGCACGCCTGCTGCCACAACCCGACGGGGGTCGACATGACGGCCGACCAGTGGAAGCAGGTCGTGGAAGTCATCAAGGCCAAGAACCTGATCCCGTTTCTCGACATGGCCTACCAGGGCTTTGCCGACGGCATCCAGGAAGACGGCCTGGCCGTGCGGCTGTTTGCGGAGTCCGGCCTCTCGTTCTTCGTGTCGAGCTCGTTCTCGAAGTCGTTCTCGCTGTACGGCGAGCGCGTCGGCGCGCTGTCGATCGTGACGGCCAGCAAGGACGAAGCGGCCCGCGTGCTGTCGCAGGTCAAGCGCGTGATCCGCACGAACTACTCCAACCCGCCCACGCACGGCGGCACGGTGGTTGCCACGGTGCTGAACAGCCCCGAACTGCGTGCCATGTGGGAGCAGGAACTCGGTGAAATGCGCGACCGCATCAAGTCGATGCGCAACGCGCTGGTCGACAAGCTGGCCGCCAAGGGCGTGAAGACGGACTTCTCGTTCGTGAAGGCGCAGCGCGGCATGTTCTCGTACTCGGGGCTGACCTCGGCACAGGTCGATCGTCTGCGTACGGAGCACGGCATCTACGCCGTGTCGACGGGCCGCATCTGTGTGGCGGCGCTGAACACCCACAACATTGACGCCGTGGTCAACGCCATCGCCGACGTGCTGTAAGGTGACGCGTGTGCCACCCACCGTGGCGCAATTGCAAAAAGAAAAGCGGCTTCGGCCGCTTTTTTGCTGCATGGTCCTAGACTGACACGGGCGCATCATATGAGGCGCGCAACACTCGGGTATCAGGGTTTGTGCTGCATCGCAGTAATATGTGCGTCGGTGCATAATCGTTTGCGTCGCCCCCGCCACCACAGAACGGTCCAGCCATGCTTTACCAGCTCCACGAATTCCAGCGCGCCCTGCTCAGCCCCATGACGGCCTGGGCGCAGGCCACCGCCAAGACCTTCACCAACCCGCTGAGCCCGCTGTCGCTGCTGCCCGGCGCACAACGCTACGCCGCGGGCTACGAGCTGCTGTATCGCCTCGGCAAGGAATACGAAAAGCCGGAGTTCGGCATCCGCTCGGTCAAATCCAACGGGCGCGACATCCCGATCGTCGAACAGACCATCATCGAGAAGCCGTTCTGCCGCCTGATCCGCTTCAAGCGCTACGCCGACGACGCCGAGACCATCAAGCTGCTCAAGGACGAGCCGACCGTGCTCGTGTGCGCGCCGCTGTCGGGCCACCACTCCACGCTGCTGCGCGACACGGTCCGCACGCTGCTGCAGGACCACAAGGTATACGTGACGGATTGGATCGACGCCCGCATGGTGCCGGTCGAGCAAGGGGCCTTCCACCTCTCCGACTACATCAACTACATCCGCGAGTTCATCAACCACATCGGGGCCGAGAAGCTGCACGTGATCTCGGTGTGCCAGCCGACGGTGCCGGTGCTGGCTGCCATCTCGCTGATGGCGTCGGACGGCGAGCAGACGCCGCGCACCATGACCATGATGGGCGGCCCGATCGATGCGCGCAAGAGCCCGACGGCGGTCAACTCGCTGGCGACCAACAAGTCGTACAGCTGGTTCGAGAACAACGTGATCTACACGGTGCCGGCCAACTATCCGGGCCACGGTCGCAAGGTCTATCCGGGCTTCCTGCAGCACGCCGGCTTCGTGGCGATGAACCCGGACCGCCACCTGTCGTCTCATTACGACTACTACCTGAGCCTGATCGAAGGCGACACCGAAGACGCCGAAGCCCACGTGCGCTTCTACGACGAGTACAACGCCGTGCTCGACATGGCCGCCGAGTACTACCTCGAGACCATCCGCGACGTGTTCCAGGAATTCCACCTCGCCAACGGCACGTGGGTGGTGGAAGGCAAGCCCGTGCGCCCGCAGGACATCCGCAACACGGCGCTCTTCACCATCGAAGGCGAGCTGGACGACATCTCCGGCAGCGGCCAGACCGAAGCGGCGCACGGCCTCTGCACCGGCATCCCGAAAACGCGCAAGCAACACCTCACGGCGCCGAAGTGCGGCCACTACGGCATCTTCTCGGGCCGGCGCTGGCGCGAGCAGGTGTATCCGCAACTGCGCGATTTCATCCGCCGCTACGACCAGAACGCACCGCGCATCAAGGCCGTGGCCTGAACGCCGCGCAATGAAAAAGCCTCGCAACTGCGAGGCTTTTTTTGTTAGGCGGTGCGCGTCAGCCCTTCGGTTTCTCGAGGTACGCCAGAAGCATCTTGATGTGGAGCTGCGCGAACGCTTCGTGCTCATCGGCCGAGGCAATGTCACGCCCGACCACTGCGCTGATCGTGTAACGGTTGGACAGCACGTAATAGCCCAGCGCCGAAATCGTCAGGTACAGCCGCGGCACGTCGACATCGTCGCGGAAGACGCCCGCCCGCTGGCCGCGCTCCACCACGCCGCGCAGCACGTCAATGACCGGATTGACGAGCTCGCCGAGGTGCGCAGACGTCTTCAGATGCCGCGCCTCGTGCAGGTTCTCGCTGTTGAGCAGGCGGATGAACTCGGGGTTCTCGTAATAGAAATCCCAGACGAAACGCGCAAGCTGGATCACCGCCTCGCGCGGGTCGGACGACTCGATCTGCACCTGCTCTTCCGCCTCCTTGAAGCGGAAGTACATGTGCTCGAGCACGGTCAGGAAGAGCTTTTCCTTGCTGCCGTAGTAGTAGTACAGCATGCGCTCGTTGGTTTCCGCCCGGCGCGCAATGGCATCGACGCGGGCGCCCGCAAAGCCGCCGCGCGCAAACTCCTCGATGGCCGCGGCAAGAATGCGTCGACGCGTGCCGGCAGGGTCGCGACGGGCACGAGGGGCGGCGGATCCGCCCTGGGCATCGACGTCCAGGTCGGGGAGCGGCGCGGCGGGGTAAGACGGCATGGCACGTCGGTCCGTTGGAACGCAGGGATTATGTCATAGGGATAAGACATGCCCGCCGCACACGATGTCAGGGCATGCACGCCTTGCGCGACGGACAAATCGGCGATAATGCCGGGCTATTCAAATGACAGATCCCATCGTGGTTTCCTTGCCCCCCACATTGGCCGCATCCCTGGCCGACCGGCTCGAAAACCTCCTGCCGCAAACGCAGTGCACGAAGTGCGGCTACAACGGCTGCCGCCCGTACGCCGAAGCCATGGCCAGCGGCGAAGCCCTGCCCAACCGCTGCCCGCCGGGCGGCGCGGAAGGCATCCGCCGGCTCTCCGAAGCCCTCGGCCGCCCGGGCGAGCTGCTGCCGCTGGACCCGGCCAACGGCGTCGAGCAACCCCGGGCGGTGGCCGTCATCGATCCGGAGCGCTGCATCGGCTGCACGCTGTGCATCCAGGCGTGCCCGGTCGACGCCATCGTCGGCGCCCCAAAGGCGATGCACATGGTGCTCGAAGACTGGTGCACCGGCTGCGATCTCTGCGTGGCGCCCTGCCCGGTCGATTGCATCGACATGGTCACCGTTACCGGCCAGCGCACGGGCTGGGATGCCTGGAGCCAGCAGCAAGCCGACGTCGCCCGGGACCGCTACGTCTTCCGCAACGCGCGCCTCAAGCGCGAACAGGCCGAGAACGAAGCACGCCTCGCCGCCAAAGCCGCGGCCAAGCTCGCCGCCGTGAACGCCGAGCAGCCCGCAGATGAGGCTGAGCTGGCAGCGCAGGCGCGCAAGAAGGCGATCATCCAGGCCGCCATCGAGCGTGCCCGGCAGAAGCAGGCCGAAATGGCGGCGCGCGGGCAAGGTCCGCGCAATGTCACCAACGTGCCGGCCGATGTACAAGCTCAGATCGACGAAGCCGAAGCCCGCCGCAAGCGCATCGCCGCGCTCTCCAAACCCGACGCCGACAACACCTGACACCGCCGCCGATGAATGCCGCCCGCCGCCGCGCCATCTTCGAGACCCTGCGCGAGAACAACCCGACGCCGACCACCGAGCTGGAATACACCACGCCGTTCGAGCTGCTGATTGCCGTGCTGCTCTCGGCACAGGCGACCGACGTGGGGGTGAACAAGGCGACGCGCAAGCTGTTTCCTGTGGCCAATACGCCGGCCAAGATCCTGGCGCTGGGCGAGGACGGGCTGACCGAGTACATCAAGACCATCGGCCTGTACCGCACCAAGTGCAAGCACATCCTGCAGACGTGCCGCATCCTGCTCGACCAGTACGGCGGCGAGGTACCGCGCGATCGCGCCGCGCTTGAAGCGCTGCCGGGCGTGGGCCGCAAGACGGCCAACGTGGTGATGAACACCGCATTCGGTGAGCCGACGATCGCCGTGGACACGCATATCTTCCGCGTGGCCAACCGCACGGGGCTGGCGCCGGGCAAGAACGTGCTGGAAGTCGAGCTGAAACTGCTGAAGGTGGTGCCGGAGGAATTTCGCCAGGACGCGCACCACTGGCTGATCCTGCATGGGCGCTACGTCTGCAAGGCCCGCAAGCCGGAATGCTGGCACTGCGCCATCGAGCCGCTGTGCGAGTTCAAGCCGAAAACACCGGCGCCGAAGGAATGAAAAACGGGGACATCGCGTCCCCGTTCTTCTTTGCGTCGGTCGCCCTCCGATCAGACGATCTTGCAGGCTTCCTCAAACGTCAGGCGCGGGTTGCGCGGATGCAGCTTTTCCACGTCGCCGTAGCCGATGTTCATGATGAAGTTGACCTTCCACTGCCCGTCCGGGAAGAACGTTGCGTTGACCTTGTCGGCGTCGAAGCCGGCCATCGGGCCGCAATCCAGGCCCAGCGCACGCGCGGCGATCACGAGGTAGCCGCCCTGCAGCGAGCTGTTCATCAGGGCTGCGGCGTTGATCTTGGCCTGGTCCCCGGCGTACCACGAACGCGCATCCGTGTGCGGAAACAGCTTGGGCAATTGCTCGTGGAACTGCGTGTCGTACGCAACGATGACCGTCACGGGCGCCTGGCGCGTCTTCTCCTGGTTGCCCGCCGACATGCACGGCACGAGGCGCTCCTTGGCCGCCGCGCTCTTGACGAACACGAAGCGCGCCGGGGTGCTGTTGGCGGCGGTCGGGCCGTACTTCACGGTGTCGTACAGCGTGTGCAGCAGTTCGTCGTCGACTGGCTTGTCGAGCCACACGTTGTGGGTACGGGCTGCGTGGAACAGTTGGTCCAGCACGGACGGTTCAAGCATGGGCATTGCAAAGCGCTCCAGAAAAGAGTCAAGGATCGCATTGTAATGGCGGCGCCCGCCTTGCGTCAGGCCACCGGACGGCGGATCACGCCATGTCGTCGGCGCGGTATCCGGTGGGCTTGGCGTCGGCGCGGGTGAGCCACAGCACGCCGGCCAGAATGAGCACGCCGCCGGCCATCTGCATGGGAGCGATCGACTCGCCGAGCAGCCCGGCCGCCAGCAAGACCGTCACCACCGGTTCCAGCGTCGACAGCATCGAGGCCTGCGCCGCCCCAAGCTTCTGCAGCCCGGCAAAGAAGCTCAGGATGGCGACCACCGTCGACAGGCCGGCAATCGCCAGGGCGGCGGCCCAACCCGCAAACGTGCCGGGCAGTTGCGCCGGCGCGCCCAACAGTGCCATCCCGGTGTAGACGACCGCCGCGGCAGTGCAGATGACGGTCGTGCAGGCGAGCGGATCGAGCCCGCGCGTCACGCGTGCACCGACCGTGATGTAGACGGAGTAGATCGCCGCCGACGCCACGCCCAGCGCAATACCGAGCGTGCTGCCGCCCGAGAGGCCCGCGCCGCCCACGGTGAGCCCGGCGCCCACCGAGCACAGCACCAGCGCAATGATGGCCGTCGTCGTCAGTCGCTCGCGCAGGAAGATCGCGGCCAGCACCGTCACGAACATCGGATACAGGTACAGCAGCAGCGCCACCAGGCTGGCCGGGGCGTAGTTCAACGCCGTAAAGAACGTGAACGACTGGCCCGCATAGCCGATGCCGCCCATCGCGGCCAGCCCGGCCACGCGCGACCACGGCGGGATGCCGATGCCGCGCACGCGCATCACCACCATCAACGCGGCCGCCGCGATGACAAAGCGCACCATCAGCAGGCCGACCACGTTGGCGCCGCTCGCATAGGCGTAGTGCGTGAAGATGGCCATCGCGCCGAAGGACGCTGCCGATATGGCAATCAGGAAGACGCCGAGGAGCTTGTCGCCCGCGCGTGCGGCCAGGGTGGAATCGGTGCGTTGTCTCATGGTGTGCGGCGTTGGTTGCGGGATCGCCGTCTGCGGTGTGGCGCGCCATTGTAGCGTTGGCGCCGCACCGGCACGTGCCGCAGCGCGCCGGTACAATGGCGGCATCATGTTCAATCCCTCCCGCGACGAAGTTCGCCAGTTCTTTTGCGGCGCCTGGCGCAAGCATTGCCAGGCGGAAATCCTCACGCCGCTCGAAGCCATGGCGGTCGACTGGATGCTGCAGCATCCCGAATACCACGACACGCTCGAAGCCGGCGATGAGGCCCTGGCCCGCGACTACACGCCCGAGAGCGGGCAGAGCAACCCGTTCCTGCACCTGTCGATGCACCTGTCGATCAGCGAACAGGTGTCGGTGGACCAGCCGCGCGGCATCCGGGCCGCCTATGAAGCGCTGGCCCAGCGGCTCGACTCGCCGCACGAGGCGCAGCATCAGGTGATGGAATGCCTCGGGCAGATGCTGTGGACCGCCCAGCGCACCGGCCTGCCGCCCGACGGCGACGCCTACATCGAATGCGTGCGCAAGCGCGCCACCGCCCGGTAAGCGCCTTCGCGCCAGCCCAACAAAAAACCGCTCCGGAGAGCGGTTTTTTGTTGGTGGCTTTTGCCGATGCCGCAGCTTACTTCTTCAGCACCAGCGAGCCCGGCAGCGATTCGATATAGGCGGCGATATCCTTCAGCTCGGCCTGCGTGAACGGGCGTGGTTTGCCGTCTGCGCCGATGGTCGCCGGGTTGCTGTTGACCTGACCCGCCATGATGGCGTTGCTGCGGCCGACCAGCGGGTTGTTGCTGGTCTGATAGGCCAGCAGCGCATGATAGATGTAGTCGCCATGCTGGCCGGCGAGCTTCGGGTAATCCGGCGAGATGGGGGCGTTCAGGCCAGCGCCGTGGCAGGCCGCGCAGGCGCCCTTCTCCACCAACTGCTTGCCCTTTTCCAGGTCCGCAGCCTGCGCCGACACGGCGACACCCAGCATCCATGCGCCCAGACCGGACGCGATTGCGAGCGAGATCTTGTTCATGTTCTTCCTCGTCACTTCTGCGGGTTGTCGGGCGTGGCGGGCGTCTGCTGCGAGTAGTACGCGGCCAGGTTGGCGATGTCCTGGTCCGTCAGCGAGCCGGCGATGGCGCGCATGGTCGGGTGCTTGCGGTCACCCTTCTGGTATGCATGCAGTGCGGCCTCGATGTACTTCGCGTTCTGGCCGCCCAGGTAGGGCACGCGATACACCTCGGGGAATGACGTCTTGTAATCGGGGATGGCATGGCAGCCGATGCACATGGCGACCTTGCTCTCGGCGGCGGCCGCGTTGCCTTGGACGTCGGCTGCGGAGGCTGACGCGGCCAGCGCGGTCAATGCCACCATGGTGAGGATCTTTTTCATCTCGTTCTTAAGCGTGGAGTTTCAGAATCCTGCTCGCCCTGCCTGCTGGACCTGTCAGCCGGCCGTCTCTCTGGGCGCCTTCACCGACTACTGGCAAGAGGCCACCAGGCGGTCATTTGAGGTGCGTCAAACCGGCGCATTGTAACGCACGGCATTTTTTCCAGTCCAGTTAGGGGTCCCGTGACTTGACAGCGTGCAATGGCGCGCCCGCCAACGCCCGGCGGCAAACGGCCAAATGCTCTTATACTGGCCGTTTCCCAATCTTTTACCGCTCAGTAGGCTTGCACGATGCACACCACCACCTCGCCTGCCGCACCCGACCAGCGCGCGCGTTTCGAAGGCTCCGCCCAGTACGTCGCCACCGATGATCTCAAGCTCGCGGTCAATGCCTCGATGACACTGCAGCGCCCGCTGCTGATCAAGGGCGAGCCCGGCACGGGCAAGACCATGCTCGCAGAGGAAGTGGCCGCCGCGCTGGGCATGCCGCTGCTGCAGTGGCACGTGAAGTCGACCACCAAGGCCCAGCAGGGGCTGTACGAGTACGACGCCGTCTCGCGCCTGCGCGACTCGCAGCTCGGCGACGACAAGGTCCACGACATCCGCAACTACATCGTCAAGGGCGTGCTGTGGCAGGCGTTTGAAGCCGACCAGCCGGTCGTGCTGCTGATCGACGAGATCGACAAGGCCGACATCGAATTCCCGAACGATCTGCTGCGCGAGCTGGATCGCATGGAGTTCTACGTGTACGAGACGCGCGAGACCATCCGCGCCAAGCACCGCCCGCTGGTCATCATCACGTCAAACAACGAGAAGGAACTGCCCGACGCGTTCCTGCGTCGCTGCTTCTTCCACTACATCAAGTTCCCGGATGCAGAGACGATGCAGGCCATCGTCGATGTGCACTACCCCGGCATCAAGCCCGCGCTGGTCAAGGCCGCGCTGGACGCGTTCTACGAGATGCGCAACCTGCCGGGGCTGAAGAAGAAGCCGTCGACGTCCGAGCTGATCGACTGGCTCAAGCTGCTGCTGGCCGAAGACATTCCGCCGGAATCGCTGCGCAGCCACGACAAGAACGCTGCGATTCCGCCGCTGCACGGGGCGCTGCTCAAGAACGAACAGGACGTGCACCTGTTCGAGCGCCTCGTGTTCATGAACCGCGCCAACCGCTGAGCGGAGCCGCAAGATGTCGCGCCTGATCGAGCCCGTCACCCTGTCCGGCCAGCACGCCTGGCTCGAGCCGCTCGGCCCGGAACATGCGGATGAAGTCCGCGCCGCAGTCGCCGACGGCGAGCTGTGGAAGCTGTGGTACACGTCCGTGCCCTCGCCCGAGAAAGTCGGCGACTGGCTGGCGATCGCGATGGACATGCGCGAGCGTCTCGGCGCCATGCCGTTCGTCGTGCGGGAGATGCGCGACGGGAAGCCGGGCAAGGTCGTTGGCGCCACGCGGTTCTTCAACGTCGACGAGGCCCATCGCCGGCTGGAGATCGGCCACACGTGGTATGCCAAATCGGTGCAGCGCACCGCCGTCAACACCGAATGCAAATTGCTGCTGCTGACGCACGCGTTTGAAGCGCTGCGCTGCATCGCGGTGGAGTTCCGCACGCACTGGATGAACCACCAGAGCCGCTCCGCCATCGCCCGCCTGGGCGCCAAGCAGGACGGCGTGCTGCGCAATCATCAGCGCATGCCCGACGGCAGCTTCCGCGACACGGTGGTCTTCTCGATCATCGAATCGGAATGGCTGACCGTGAAGCGGCATCTGCAGTACAAGCTGGAGCAGCATCCATGAACCCGTGGCTGCTGCTGGCCGGCACCATCGTCACTGAGGTGATCGGCACGTTGTGCCTGCGCCTGTCGGAAGGGTTTTCCAAGCCGGCGTGGATCATCGGCACGGCCGTCTGCTATGGGCTCGCGTTCTGGGGCCTGGCGATCGTCATGAAGCGCATCGACATGAGCATCACCTATGCGGTGTGGTCAGGCGTGGGCACGGTGCTGACGGCCATCGTCGGCATTCTGCTGTTCAAGGAAGGCGTGTCGACGGCCAAGCTCTCGGGCATCGGCATGGTGGTGGGCGGCGTGGTGCTGCTGAACATGAGCGGCGCCTCCCATTGAAGGCACCGGGCGCACGGAGCGGAGACGGACATGCTCATCGATTTCTTCTTCACCCTGCGGCAGGCCAAGCTGCCGGTCTCGGTCAAGGAATACCTGACGCTGCTCGAAGGGCTCAAGCAGCAGGTCATCGCGCCCTCGCTCGACGAGTTCTACTTCCTGGCGCGCATGACGCTGGTGAAGGACGAGAAGCACTTCGACAAGTTCGACCAGGCCTTCGGCGCATATTTCAAGGGCGTGGAAGGCGCCGTCGACTGGCGCGCGGACATTCCGCTCGACTGGCTCATCAAGAAGCTCGAACGCGAGCTGTCGCCCGAAGAGAAAGCCAGGATCGAGGCCATGGGCGGCCTCGACAAGCTGATGGAGCGGCTCAAGGAGCTGCTGAACGAACAGCACGAGCGGCACGAAGGCGGCAATAAATGGATCGGCACGGGAGGCACGTCGCCGTTCGGGCACGGCGGCTACAACCCGGAAGGCATCCGCATCGGCGGCCCATCCAAGGGCAACCGCACGGCCGTGAAGGTGTGGGAAGCCCGCGCCTACAGAGACTACGACGACACCGTCGAACTGGGCACACGCAACATCAAGGTCGCGCTGCGCCGCCTGCGCAAGTTCGCGCGTGACGGTGCCGACATCGAACTCGACCTCGACGACACCATCCACTCGACCGCGGCCAACGCCGGCCTGCTCGACATCAAGATGCGCCCCGAGCGGCACAACAACGTCAAGGTGCTGATGCTGATGGACGTGGGCGGCTCGATGGACGACCACATCAGGCGCGTGGAAGAACTGTTCTCAGCCGCCAAGACCGAGTTCAAGCACCTCGAGTACTACTACTTCCACAACTGCGTGTACGAATGGCTGTGGAAGAACAACCGGCGCCGCCATGCGGAGCGCTTCTCCACGTGGGACGTTATCCGCAAGTACCCGCCCGACTACAAGCTGATCTTCGTGGGCGATGCGACGATGAGCCCATACGAGATCCTGCAGCCCGGCGGCTCGGTGGAATACAACAACGCCGAGGCGGGTGCCGTGTGGCTGAACCGCTTGATCGAGCAGTTTCCGAAGTTCGTCTGGCTGAATCCGGAGCCGGAAGCGCTTTGGCAGTACCGGCAGTCCATCTCGGTCATCAACCAGATCGTGAAGACGCGCATGTATCCGGTGACCATCGCCGGGCTGGAATCGGCGATGCGGCTGCTGTCGAAGTAACGCGCCTTCCCGCATTTCTCCGGGCCTGGATGCGGTCATTACCTGCCGCGTAATCGACACCGTCCACGCCAGCATCGAAGATGAAGCCATGCAGCACGGAACGCGGATCACCGTGCCATGCAGCTTCCTCGACTCCCACGGAGAAATGCCATGACCATCACGCAACTCGCCGTCAACGAAAACCTCGCCGATACGCTGGTCGAGCGTTACATCGCCGCCTGGAACGCGACCGACGCCGCACAGCGCCGCACCCTCGTCGCGCAAACCTGGACGGAAAGCGCCACCTATGTCGACCCGCTGATGCAGGGCACGGGCCATGACGGCATCGACGGGCTCATCGCCGGCGTGCAGGCGAAGTTTCCGGGGTTCCGCTTTGCGCGCGACGGCGGCGTGGACGTGGTTCAGGACACGCTCCGCTTCCGCTGGACGCTGGGCCCCGACGGGCAGGCGCTGGTCAAGGGCACGGATTTCGTCCGCATCGCAGACGGCCGCATGCAGGCGGTCACCGGCTTCATCGACCAGATGCCCGGCATGGGCGATGCGGCCTGAGCACGTGCCTTCGCCACAAGCAAACGCCCCGGCATGCCGGGGCGTTCTGCATTGACGCGGGACCGTGGCGCTCAGATCGTCAGCATGGCTTCCTGGCCGGCGTTGGCATTGCGCAGCCCCTGCGCCCACCCCTTGGTCGGCAACTTGAGCGATGCCTGCAGCACCGCCGCCCGCGCCTGCACGGCTTCCCAGCTCACCTGCAGCGGCGGGCCGTTGAACGCCAGCGCAATCACGTTGCCATCGTGCACTTCGGGGAAGACGAGCACGCGGTTGTCGAACGCATCGCAGATGCGCTCGATGTTGCGCGGGAAGCTGGTGTGGTCGCCGAACAGGTTGATCGTCATCACGCCCGGGGCGCGCAACACCTGTCGGCAAGCCTTGTAGAACGCCGGCGTATCGAGGACCGGACCACGCGCGGTGGCGTCGTACAGGTCCACCTGCAGTGCGTCCACGGTGCCATGGTGGTTCGCATCCGTGACCCAGTCATAGGCGTCCTGCTCGAGCACGCTCAGGCGCGCGTCGTCGAATGGCATGTGGAACATGCTGCGCGCGGCGACGATGACCGACGGGTTCAGCTCCACCGCCGTGACACGCGCCGGCGCGAGCTGGCGATGGCAGAACTTGGTCAGCGCCGCAGCGCCCAGCCCAAGCTGCACGACATGGAAATCCGGGCGGGAAGCCGGATCCAGAAACAGCAGCCACGCCATCATCTGCTGCGCATATTCCAGCTCGATCGCGTCAGGCTTGGACAGCCGCATGGCACCCTGTACCCACTCGGTGCCGAAGTGCAGATAGCGCACCCCCGACAGCTCCGAGAACGTGACTGGCGCAAAGCGCGGCGCCATGCGCTTCGGTGCATCGCCGTGGTCGGCACGCTCTTCGCGCTTGGCGCGAGCCGGACGGCGCGAGGCCACGGCCTCGATGGATTTGCGTTTCAACAGCGTCATGAATAGGATCAACGGGAAGAGGACTGGGCGGCAGCCGCACGCTGCAGCCATTCGCGATTGTGGTCTTTGGCGTAGCGTGTCCAGTGTTTGGCGTCGCGCAGGATGTCATCGAACAAGGCTTGCGCGCGCTGCTTGTCGGCATCGTTGTCCTGCGCGCGCAGCCATTCGCCGAAGAGACAGCGGGCGGCCGCGTCGTTGCCACACGTGAGCGCCTGCTCGAACGCTTCGCGGGTATTCGGCGCGCCGGTGGCGGCCAAGGCACGTGCGTACAGCAACGTGGGATCGGGCTGCTGGCGTGCAATGCGATGGACCTCGAACAGCTTCTCCAGCGTGTCCTTGGCGAGTGCCGCGTCGCCGGTGGCGGACTGGGCGCGCGCCAGGCCGAGCAACAGAGCCGGGTCCGAGGCAAACGGGCCCGTGGCGGCCTGCTCGAAATGCTCGCGCGCCTCCTTGGCGTTGCCGGCTTGCAGCAACGCCTCGCCCAGACGCAGGCGGTGCTGCACGGTCGGCGCGCGATCGAAATCAATGCGCGCTTCGCGCACGGCGCGGTTCGGGTCGATCAACTGGGTGACGGCGCGGCCGGCCACGCGGGCGCCGCGCGAATGGCGAATCTCCGGCAGGTAAATGGCGAAGAAATACACCACACTGCCCAGCAGCGGAAACACAAACAGAATGAACAGCCAATACATGTTCTGGTTGCTGCGCACACAGTGCACGGCAAAGAACAGCGCAACGATGACGTGAAACCCGATTCCGAAGAACGACATATCAGGAGCCCGATGACAGAACACGCCGACGCACCGCCGGCCACGGGCGCGATTGTGACAGATGAGCCGATGAAGCAGAAAAACGCTGCCCGGGCTTGCGCTGCCGGCGTACTGCCACCGCCGGGTGATTCAATCGCGGCCGAGATAGTCGAACTTGCCGATCTCCACGCCGTTATGACGCAGCAGCGCATACGCCGTGGTCACGTGGAAGTACAGATTCGGCAGCACAAAGCCGCGCAGGTAGTCCAGGCCGTTGAAATGCAGCTCGCGCGTCGGGCTCTTGAGCGTGATGGCGCGGTCTTCGCTGCCCTCAAAGGCTGCGCGGTCGATGCTGTTGACGAAGGCCAGCGTCTTGGCGATGCGCGCCTTCAGTTCGGGAATCGTCGCCTCGTCATCCGGATACGAAGGCACCTCGGTGCCGGACAGGCGCGCCGCCCCACCCTTGGCCATATCGCACGCAATCTGTACCTGGCGCGTGAGCGGGTGCATGTCGGGCGCCAGGCGCGCGTTCAGCAGGTTGGCCGGGTCGAACTTCCGGGCCTCGGCATGAGCCGCGGCCTTGTCGAGCAGGGCCGACAGGTTGCCCAGCATGCGATTAGCGGTTGGCACCAGAAACGCATACATCGACGGGGTCGTCATCAGGTTCTCCTCGGGTAGCAAAAACGGGGACAGCGGCGGACGCGCTTCAGCCCGCGTTGGCGTCGTCGCGCACCGGCAGTGCGGTCGAATACTTGATCTGCTCCATCGCGAACGAGGCGCTGACGTCCGACAGCGGCACGGCCTTGATGAGCTGCTTGTACACGCGGTCATAGTCTTCGATGCCGGTGACCGCCACGCGGAGCAGGTAGTCGATATCGCCACTCATCCGGTAGACCTCGACCACCTCCGGCATGTCGCAGACCACCTGTGTGAAACGCTGCGCCCATTTCTCCGTGTGCTGGTCGGTGCGCACGGCAACGAACACGGTGGTGCCGACGCCGAGCTTGCGCGCGTCGCACAGCGCCACCTGCGCGCGGATGACGCCGGTCTCCTTGAGCCGCTGCACCCGCTTCCAGCAAGGCGTCTGCGAAAGATTCACGCGCTGCGCCAGTTCGGCAATGGGCAGCGTCACGTCGGCCTGCAACAACCTCAGCAGCTCGCGGTCAATGGCGTCCATGGGCTCTCAAAAATGGTTTCTCCAGATGGCACATTCTAAGGAATTATTTTCCTGACAAGCCGAATTCTGCAGGCCATTTTGAATTATTTTTCCCGCGTGCCCGCCGTATCATTTCCTCGACCGAATGCCTCCAGAGAACGAAATGACCGATCGCAACACCAACACGCCGCACTACCTCGACTACGCCGCCACCACGCCGGCTGACCCGCGCGTGATCGCCGCCATGATGGCGTGCCTCGGCATCGATGGCGCCTTCGGCAACCCGGCATCGAGCTCGCATGCAACCGGCCGGCTGGCGCGCGACAAAGTCGAGCGCGCCCGCGAACAGGTGGCCGCGCTCATCGGCGCGGATGCGGACGAGATCATCTGGACGTCCGGAGCCACCGAATCCAACAACCTCGCGCTGAAGGGCTACGCAGACACCGCGACCGCGAAGCGCCATCTCGTCACCAGCCGGATCGAGCACAAGGCCATCCTCGACACGATGGCGAACCTGTCGACGCGCGGCTGTTCCGTCACGTACGTGGCGCCGACTTCTTCCGGGGAAATCACGGCCGAGGCCGTCGCCGCGGCCATCGGCCCGGACACAGGGCTCGTCTCGCTCATGCTGGTGAACAACGAGCTCGGCACCCTGACGGACATCGGCGCCATCGCGCAGGTCGTGCACGCCGCGGGCGCGCTGCTCCATGTCGACGCGGCGCAGGCGCTCGGCAAGACGCCCATCGACGTACGTGCGCTCGGCATCGACATGATGTCGATGTCCGCCCACAAGGTGTACGGGCCCAAGGGCATCGGCGCGCTGTATGTCCGGCGCGACATCGCAGCGCGCATCGCACCGCAGATGCACGGCGGCGGACACGAGCGCGGGCTGCGCTCCGGCACGCTGGCCACGCATCAGATTGTCGGCATGGGCGTCGCGTGCCAGCTTGCGGCAGAAGACCTTGCGAGTGAGACGGCTCGCATTGCCGCGCTCAGCGAGCGGCTGAAAACGTCGGTGCTGGCGCTCGGTGACGTGGTGCATAACGCTGGCACGACGCAGCGCATTCCGCACACCTTGAGCCTGACGGTCAATGCGCCGGGCTTCTTCCCGTTCATGCTGGGTGACACGCTCGCGGTGTCGTCCACCTCGGCGTGCAATTCCGCAGCCGGTACGCCATCGCATGTGTTGTCGGCCATTGGCCTGGACGCAGCGGCTGCGGGCCGCACGGTGCGCATCAGCCTCGGCCGCTTTACGACCGGGCACGACATTGACGCGGCCATTGCCTGCTTCCGCCAGGCCATCGAGCAATGCCGGGCCACGGCATCGAGCGGGTTGGCCGCCTCGCGGCAGATCGTGCCGGCAGACCTGAAAGCCATCCGCGATGCGGGGTTCCGCTCGGTCATCTGCAACCGCCCCGACGGCGAAGGCGACGACCAGCCGGCCTTCGCGGAAATCGCCGCGGCTGCCCGCGAACTGGGGCTGGAAGCGCGCTACCTGCCCGTGGAGCCGAACCGCATCGGCGATGCGGAAGTCGATGCGTTCGGCGCCTTGGTCGATGCATTGCCGAAACCGATCCTGGCGTACTGCAGAAGCGGCAACCGCGCGAGCGCGCTGTGGAACCGGCTGGCGGATCAGCGCCAAGCCCGGTAGGCGCAGCGGTTCACACTCGATGCGCGCTGTCCGCCCGGCGCCGTTTACTCCACCCAGTTGACTTTCGGGAAACGGCCGGCGAACGCCTGTGGCATCGGCACGACCTTCTTTGCCACGTAGTCGAAGAACACGAAGCCGGACTTGGCCATGGCGATCAGCGTGTCGTCGGCCGGACGCGTGATGCGGAAGATGATGTCGCCGCCGTACTTGTTGAAGTCCATCACGCCAACCTCGAACAACAGCTGGTCGCGCGCATGCGCTTCGTTGCGGTACATGGTGGCGAGATCGGTCACGATGATGCCGGCGCCCTCATGGTTCACGTCCTCGCTGGCAAACTCGTAAAGGAACCGCGCCCGCGCCTCGGAGATCATCGAGATCATCGAGTCATTGGCAAGATGGTTGGCCGCGTTGATATCGGTCACGCGCACGGTGAGGTGGGTGCCATAGCAGAATTGGTCGGCGGGCAGATCGAGCTTGAGACGGGCCATCGTGGAATCGGCAGGAACGAAATGAGCGCCGCCCTGACGGGGCGGGCGGCAAGGCGCTCATCATACGCGCCGGCCTGCGCGTTGCACGATGCGCTGCCGACGCAACCGTGCGAAGCCCCCGCCGCGATCCCTGCATGCGCTCGAACGTGTCCGCGTTCGTCATCACAGCGGGCGACAAGGCCCGACGACGTGCCACACCGTCTGCATCTTGCGGTGGCGCAGCCCCCCCCCGTGAACGCGCATACCATGTCGCCCTTGGGATGCGTGCAAAAAAAATCGGGCCTGTTTTGCAAATGCTTCTCGGCCCGTCGATGAACAGTTGTGCAAAGGTCGGTGTCGCTTAGCGCGGGCTCGTGCTCGTGGCGCCCGTGCCTGCTCCGCTCGCGCTGCCGCTTGAGCTCGTGCCGGTGCCATATCCCGGTTGAGACATCGAGCCCGTCCCTGGCGTCACGCTCCCGGAGCCTGCAGCCGAGCCCGTTCCGCTACCGGCGGCAGTACAGCCGGCGAGAACGCCTGCGATGACGAATGCGAGCGCACTGATTGAAGCTCTCTTGCTCATGTGGTCCTCCATCTTTCGGTGATCAGCCTTCCCCAGAGCACGCACGTGCAACGCCTGGAGGGCTGTGACGACCGACGAGCAAACGACGTTCCAACGCACCCGCACGGTACGTAAAGACGACCTCGCCCCGTTGGGGGAGTGAGGACGAACATCGAGGGTTGGACATGCTGATGGAACATGCACTGCACCCGCGCACGAGGTGGCTCGGCATGACAGGGCAACACGGGCGGCCCGTTGCGATGGCGACTGCGCTCGCTGCCTTGGCTGTACTAGCCCAGACGCCGCTGCATCGATGACAGCGTGCCTGGATCGTCAGCCCGGCATATCGAGCCATCGCCGCAGCGTCCGCCAGACGTGCAGCTTCTCGGCGTACGGAACGGTATAGGCGGGGCTACTGGAAGGCAGCCGCAGGATGTGATGCCGATCACCATGCCGCCCGAGCGCCTTCACACCCATGCGCTCGGCCGTCCCGCCATTGAAGGCAATCGCAACCAGGTTCGGTAGCGATTCGATCAAGCCCACCAGATCATTGCCGGCGTGGTCGCGGATCTTGCTGTCCAGGCTGCCCTCGCGCTTGGCTTGCGCCACCACGTCCCACAGGCCGATGCGATGTGCCAGGAGCGTTTGCAGGCGCGCGGCGTAGTCCATGCCCGGCAGATCTTCGCCGATGACGTCACCGACGAGCCGCCAGAACTGGTTGTGCTTGTAGGCGTAGTACTGCGATTGCGCAAGCGATGCCTCGCCGGGCAGGCTGCCCAGGATCAGCACGCGCGTGTGCGCGTCGACCACGGGCGGAAAGCATCGCTTGAGCGTCACTGCGACAGTACGTCGATCAGGCCAGCAGGCGGTTCACGCGCTGCACATAGGCAGCCGGATCGGCCAGCGCGCCGCCTTCGGCCAGCAACGCCTGGTCGAACAGCACATGCAGGCGATCCTCGAACGCGGCGCGGTCCTGCTCATTGCCGGTCACGGTTTCCAGCAGCGCCAGCTTGCGCACCAGCGGATGCGTCGGGTTCAGCTCCAGCACCGGCTTGGTCTCGGGCGCCTTCTGCCCGGCCTGCTTGAGCAGGCGCGCGAGCGTGCCGCTGATGTCGCCTTCATCGGCTACGAGGCACGACGGCGAGTCGGTCAGGCGGTGCGTCACGCGCACGTCCTTGGCCTTGTCGGCAAGCACTGCCTTGGCGCGCTCGACCAGCGCCTTGAACTCGCCCTCCACCTTGGCGTGCTCGGCCTTCTCGGCTTCGTCTTCCATGGCGCCGAGGTCCAGATCGCCGCGCGCCACCGACACGAGTTCCTTTTCTTCAAACTCGTGCAGGAACGAGAGCATCCACTCGTCCACGCGATCGGTCAGCAGCAGGACTTCGACGCCCTTCTTGCGGAAGATCTCGAGGTGGGGGCTCGATTTGGCGGCCGTCCAGCTCTCGGCGGTCACGTAGTAGATCTTGTCCTGGCCTTCCTTCATGCGGCTGACATAGTCGGCCAGCGAGACGGTCTGGGCGCTGTCTTCGTTGTGCGTGGAAGCAAAGCGCAGCAGCTTGGCAATGCGGTCCTTGTTGGCGTGGTCTTCGCCGATGCCCTCCTTGAGCACCTGGCCGAAGTTCTGCCAGAACGTGGCGTACTTTTCCTTCTCGGCGGCGTCATCCGACTCGGCCATCGATTCGAGCATGCCCAGCACGCGCTTGGTCGAGCCCTCGCGGATGGCCTTCACGTCGCGGCTTTCCTGCAGGATTTCGCGCGAGACGTTCAGCGGCAGGTCGGCCGAATCGATCACGCCCTTCACGAAGCGCAGGTAGCCCGGCAGCAGCTGCTCGGCGTCGTCCATGATGAAGACGCGCTTGACGTACAGCTTCAGGCCGCTGCGGCGCTCGCGGTCCCACAGGTCGAACGGCGCGTTGGTCGGGATGTACAGCAGCTGCGTGTATTCGCTGCGGCCTTCCACGCGGTTGTGCGTCCAGGCGAGCGGCTTGCCGTTTTCGTGCGCGATGTGCTGGTAGAACGCGACGTACTGATCGTCGGTCACGTCGGCGCGCGGGCGCGCCCACAGCGCGCTGCCCTGGTTGATGGTTTCCCATTCGTCCTGGGCAACCATCGCCTTCTTCTCTTCGTCCCACGTTTCCTTGCGCATCTGGATCGGCAGGGAGATGTGGTCCGAGTACTTCTGCACGACCGACTTGATGCGCCAGGCATTGAGGAAATCGTCCTCGCCCTCGCGCAGGTGCAGCGTAATGGTGGTGCCGCGCTCGGCGCGCTCGATCGTGTCGACGGTGAATTCGCCGTCGCCGGCGCTTTCCCAGCGCACGCCTTCATTGGCAGGCACGCCCGCGCGGCGCGATTCCACCGTCACGCGATCGGCCACGATGAAGGCCGAATAGAAGCCCACGCCAAACTGGCCGATGAGGGCAGCGTCCTTCTGCTGGTCGCCCGAGAGCTGGCTGAAGAACTCGCGCGTGCCGGAACGGGCGATGGTGCCGAGGTTGCGGATGGCCTCGTCGCGGCTCATGCCGATGCCGTTGTCGGCAATGGTGAGGGTGCGCGCGGCCGCATCGAAGCCGATGCGGATGCCGAGCTCACCGCCACCCTCCAACAGCTGGGGGTTGGCGATGCCCTCGAAGCGCAGCTTGTCCACGGCATCCGAAGCGTTGGAAACCAGCTCGCGCAGGAAGATCTCCTTGTTGCTGTACAGCGAGTGGATCATCAGGTGCAGAAGCTGCTTCACCTCTGCCTGGAAAGCCATCGTCTCGTGCGGTGCGCTCATGTGTGTGATGTGCAAAAAGTCAGTGAAAACGAAAGCGAAGCGGGCTCCACGTCGCGTATGCCCGCGTGAATTTGTGTCGCTAGATAGGGCGTCCGGCCTCAATTTCAAGAGCGGCGTTCGGTTTGCTGCCGTCCTTCTGCCTGGTCTGTCTGGTCATGTTCGTGGCACTTGCTGCCTGGAACGGGCGAAAGCACCGGCGTACATATGCAACTTCAGCCCTTTTCCAGCTGCTCGGCCAGGAAGCGCAGCATGTCGGGGTCCCCGCTGGTGGCGATGTTGAAGCGCATCCACGTGGACGGCATCTGCGACGGCGAAAACAGGCTCCCGGGCGCAAACACGTAGCCTTGTTCGTGCCCGGCGCGGGCGATGGCGTTGGTGTCCTGCCCTGTGTCGGCCCACAGGAACATGCCGGCGCCCTGCTGCGCAAAGAGTTTCAGACCCATGCGCTCCAGATTGCGCTGCACGCCGTCGCGGGCCCGATCCAGTCGGCCGCGCACCCGTTCGACATGCTTGCGGTACTGCCCTTCGGTCAGGATCTTGTACAGCACGCGCTCGTTGATCTCGGGCGTGGCAAACCCGGTGAGCAGCTTGGCATCGGTCAGGTTCTTGGCCAGTTCCGGATGGCAGGCGATGAAGCCCACGCGCAGGTTCACCGCCAGCGTCTTGGAAAAGCTGTTCAGGTAGATCACGCGGCGCAACTGGTCGAGGCTCGCCAGCCGCGTGGCCTGATAGCCGGGCGGGGCAAGGTCACCGTAGATGTCGTCTTCCACGATCAAGAAGCCGTATTGCTCGGCCAGCCGCAGCAACTGGAAGGCCTTGGCCGCCGACAGCGACGTGCCTGTCGGGTTGTGCAGGATCGAGTTGATCACCAGGAGCTTGGGGCGGCGCGCCTGCACCAGCCCTTCCAGCGCGACGAGGTCCGGCCCCTCGGTGGTGTAAGGCACGCCGATCACCTGCGCGCCCTGCGCAGCGAAGCGGCCGAACATCAGGAACCACGCCGGATCGCCCACGAGCACCGTGTCGCCCGGCTGCACGTACTGGCGAGCGATGAGGTCGAGCGACGCGGTGATCCCCGAGGTCACGACGATCTGTTCGGGCCGCGCCCCGATCTCGAGTTCCGCCAGCCGGGTCTGCAACTGCTGGCGCAGCGGCAGAAAGCCCTGCGGCGTGCCGAGCGACAGAAACTGGTTGCCGTTCAGCCGTCCGAGCGAACGCAGTGCATTGGCGATGAGTTCGCCGTCCAGCCAACCGTTGGGCAGGAAGCCGACGCCCGGGGCCTTGCGCGGCTCGGCCGAGTGGAACATGTTGCGCAGCAGCCAGGTCACGTCGATCTTGCGCGCCGTCGCCGGCGGTGGGGGCGGCTCCTCCGGCAGCGGCGTGTGGCGCTCCTTGACGTAGAAGCCGGACCCGCGACGCGACTCCAGATACCCCTGCGCCACCAGCCGCTCATAGGCCTCGACCACGGTGAAGCGCGAGATGCTCTTCTCCTGCGCCAGCTGCCGGATCGACGGCATGCGCATGCCGGCCCGAAACACACGCTCGTCGATGCGCATGCGGGCCCATTCGGTCAGCTGGTCCACCAGCGTCATCTGCGCCGAAGGAATCGGGTCGGGCAACTGCTCCGCGGCCGGACGTGCCGCCGGACGGCGGGCGTCCAGGCTGATGACGTGAGAGGAACCGGTCATGATGGAAGGGCCGAAAACTGTACCGAAAGCGCCACGATAAAGTGTACAGGTACTGTACAGACGCACTTCGTTACCATCAAGGTCGGACTTTCGCCCCCACGCTACGGAGCACCGCCATGCCGACGCTGAAGCGCTTTGACGAAGACGCCTACCGCACCACCTGCGACGCCACCGTCGTCGCCGTGCATGCCGATGGCATCGAGCTGGACCAGACCGTGTTCTACGCCCGCAGCGGCGGCCAGGCCGGCGACACCGGCGTGCTGGTGCTGAGCGACGGCCAGACCGTGGCGATTGCCGACACGGTCTACAGCCCCGATCGCCAGACCGTGCTGCACGTGCCGGCCGAAGGAACAGACCTCGCCCGGATGGCGCCCGGCACGGCCGTCACCGCCACCATCGACTGGGAGCGCCGCCACCGCCTGATGCGGCTGCACACGTGCCTGCACCTGCTGGGCTCGCTGATTCCGGTGCCGGTCACGGGCTGCGGTATCTCGCCGGATTCCGGCCGCATCGATTTCGACCTGCCCGAATCGACGCTCGACCGCGACACGCTGACCGCGCAACTGAACGAGCTCATCGGCCGCAACACACCGGTGCGCATCGACCTCATCACACCCGAGGAACTGGCCGACCAGCCGGAGCTCGTGCGCACCATCGGCGCGGCGCCCCCGGCGGGCGCGTCGGCCATCCGCATCATCCACATCGACGGCATCGACCGCCAGCCGTGCGGCGGCACCCACGTGCGCGCCACCGGGGAAATCGGCCGCGTGGTCGTCACGAAGATCGAGAAGAAGAGCCGGCAGAACCGCCGGGTGGCCGTGGCGTTTGCCGATTGAACAGCACGCCATGACCAGGCCCGCCTCCCTGCCCCTCGCGCGTGCCCCGGACCACGCTGAACGCCGCGGCATGCTGCTCGGCTTCATCGGCGTGGCCATCTTCAGCCAGACGCTGCCGTTCACGCGCATGGCCGTCGCCGAGCTGGACGCCACCTTCGTGGCGCTGGCGCGCGCGGTGCTGGCGAGCGCGCTGGCGCTGGCGCTGCTGGCCGCAACGGGCGCCTTCTCCGTCGCCAGACGCCCGCGGGGCCGCCAATGGTGGCAGCTGGCCGTGACGGCGATGGGCGTGGTGGTGGGCTTCCCGCTGTTCTCGTCGCTGGCGATGCAGGACGTGCCGGCCGCGCACGGCGCCATCATCACCGGCCTGCTGCCCCTGGCCACCGCCGTGTTTGCGGTGTGGTTCGGGCGCGAGCGGCCGTCCGTCGCGTTCTGGCTGTGCGCGGTGATGGGCAGCGCGCTCGTCGTTTCCTTTGCGCTGCTGCAAGGTGGGGGAGCCCTGCACCGGGCGGACTGGCTGCTGTTTGCCGCCATGGTGACGGGCGCGCTCGGCTATGCGACGGGCGGCAGGCTCTCGCGCGAGCTGGGCGGCATGCAGACCATTGCCTGGGCGCTGGTCATCTCGCTGCCCGTGCTGTTGCCGATGGTGGGCGCGCTGGCGTGGCTGCCGTCCACGCACCAGGCCGAGGCGCTGGCGCACGCATCGGCCCGCGCATGGATGGGGCTGGCATACGTGTCTGCGTTCTCCATGTTCGTCGGCTTCCTGTTCTGGTATTCGGGCCTGGCCGCGGGCGGTGTGGCCCGGGTCGGCCAGATACAATTGCTGCAACCCTTCATGACGCTCATTGGCGGCTGGCTGCTGCTCGGCGAGTCGCTGGATGCGCCCACGGCGCTGTTTGCGCTGGCAGTGATTGCCGTGGTCGGCATCGGCCGGCGGACGTCCGTGCGCCGCTAGCGTCATCCGTCCGATTTTGCTCACTGCTTCAACACAAGGAGTCTTCATGTCCGCCACGCACGACGCCCAGGCCAAGCTCAAGCAACTGGGTATCGAACTGCCCGCCGCCGGCGCCCCCGCCGCCGCCTACGTCATGGCCGCGCAGACCGGCAACCAGGTGTTCCTGTCGGGCCACATCGCCAAGAAGGACGGCAAGCCGTGGGTCGGCAAGCTCGGCGCCGACATGACCACCGAAGAAGGCAAGGCCGCCGCGCGCGCGATCGCCATCGACCTGATGGCCACGCTGTCGGCCCACCTGGGCGGCGACCTTTCCCGCGTCAAGCGCATCGTCAAGGTGATGAGCCTGGTCAACTCCACGCCCGACTTCACCGAGCAGCACCTGGTCACCAACGGCGCGTCGGAACTGCTCGCCGAGGTGTTTGGCGAGGCCGGCAAGCACGCCCGCAGCGCGTTCGGCGTCGCGCAGATTCCGCTGGGCGCGTGCGTCGAGATCGAGCTGATTGCAGAAGTCGCCTGAGCACCGCTTCGGCCCGGCAAGGCCGGGCCGTTGCCTGCTATCCTCCCCGTTTTGCCCACCTGTGGCGCCTGCTCACGAGGTGGGCGCTGCGCAACACTAGGACCACACCATGGACCACGCTTCCTGTACCTTCTCCAGCCGCGCTCAGAAGCTCACGAGCTCGGCGATCCGGGAAATCCTCAAGATCACCGAACGCCCCGAGGTGATTTCGTTTGCCGGCGGCTTGCCTGCCCCGGTCACCTTCCCGGTCGAAGCGATTCAGGCGGCGTGCGCCCGCATGTTTGCCGACAACCCGCAGGCGTCGCTGCAGTACACGCCCACCGAGGGCCTGTCGACATTGCGCGAATGGATTGCCCAGCGCCACGGCACGACGGCCTCGCGCGTGCTGATCACCACGGGATCGCAGCAGGGCCTGGACCTGCTGGGCAAGATCTTCATCGACCCGCAAAGCAAGGTGCTGGTCGAAACGCCCACGTATCTGGGGGCGCTGCAGGCGTTCTCGCTGTTCGAGCCGGCCTATGCGTCCGTGCCGACCGACGACAAGGGCCTGCTGCCCGACGCCCTGACGCCCGAACTGGCGGCCGGCGCACGCTTCTTCTACACGATCCCGAATTTCCAGAACCCGACCGGCCGCCGCCTGCCGCTGGACCGCCGCCACGCCCTGGTGGCCCGTGCGAAGGAACTCGGCGTGCTTCTGGTGGAAGACGACCCATACGGCGAACTGAGCTACACCGGCGACCAGCTGCCCTCGCTGCGCTCGCTCAACCCGGACGGCGTGATCTACATGGGCTCGTTCTCGAAGATCCTCGCGCCGGGTATGCGCCTGGGCTACATCATCGCGCCCGAGCCCATCCACTTCAAACTCGTGCAGGCCAAGCAGGCTTCCGACCTGCATACGCCCAGCTTCACGCAGCGCGTGGCATACGAAGTGCTGAAGACCGGGCTGCTCGACTCGCATATCCCGACGATCCGGGCGCTGTACGGCAAGCAGTGCGAAGCGATGCTCGAATCGCTCCAGCGCCACATGCCGGCCGGCGTGCACTGGAACCGCCCGGAAGGCGGCATGTTCATCTGGGTGGAAGTGCCCGAGGGCATCGACACCATGACCTTGCTGGAAAAGGCCGTCGCGCGCAATGTGGCGTTCGTGCCCGGTGCGCCGTTCTATGCCAACGCGCCGCGTCGCAATACGCTGCGCCTGGCATTCGTGACGGTGCCGCCGGAGCGCATCGAACAAGGTATTGCGGTGCTGGGCGAACTCATCCGCGCAGAAATCGCGGCGCTCACGCCGAAGGCCGCCTAAATTTACGTCACGACTTGAGAAAGGAGCCGTCGTCGATGTTGCGGATCTGGGGAAGACTCTCTTCGGTCAACGTGCAGAAAGTGGTCTGGTGCGCGCATGAGCTGTCGCTGGACCACGAGCGCATCGACGTCGGCGGCGCCTTCGGAGGCGTCAACACACCCCAATTCCTGGCAATGAACCCCAACGGCATGATCCCCGTCATTGAAGACGGCCTGGACGATGCCGGCGACAGCCGCTTCGTGCTGTGGGAATCGAACGCCATCGTGCGGTATCTGTCGGCGCGCTACGGCCCGGGCACGCTGTATCCGCTGGAGTTGCACGAACGCGCCGATGCCGACCGCTGGATGGACTGGCAGACCACGTCGTACAGCCCGGCGATGGTCGACGCGTTCATGCAACTCGTCCGCACGCCCGAGGATGAGCGCGACGCCGAACGCATCGAGCGCTCGCGCAAGTCGGCCGAACGCGCAACGGCCATCCTCGACACGGTGCTTGCCAAGCAGCCCTACGTAGCCGGCCAGCGCTTCACCATGGCCGACATTGCCTGCGGCTGCGCCACGCACCGCTGGCTGGGCTTGCCGATGGACCGTCCGTCCCGTCCCAACCTCGAACGGTGGATGGCCGAGCTGCGCGATCGGCGTGCAGCGCGTTCAGTGCTCGCGCTGCCGGTCGTGTAAGCGGCCCCCAAAGCAACTGCGGTAGCATCACCCACCGCGCACGGCACCCGGGCCGGCGCGGTTTTTTTTGTTTTCACCGAGGAAAACCCGGATGCCACTGAACCGCCCTTCCACCACCGTCGCCACCGTCCTGTGGGGTGCGCTGTACCTGGTTGCCGCCATCGTGTCGCATCGGCTGAACGGGCCGGTCGACATGACGGGCTATCTCTGGCTGCCGGCCGGCGTGACCATGGCTGCGTTCATGCTGCGGCCGTACCGCGAATGGCCGGGACTGGGCGCCGCGTTTGCCGTGGCGCAGTTGGCGCTGGCGGCCATCGAGCGGACCAACCCCGCACACGCAATGCTGTTCGTGCTCGACGAGGCCGGCAGCGCAGCCCTGGCCGTGGCCCTGGTGCGGCTGGCGCGCGTGCCGCTCGAGGGCCTGTACTTCCTGCGCGCGATGCTGGCGGCCGGTGCGTTCAGCGCCCTGCTCGGTGCGCTGTTCGGCGCGGCATGGTTTGCGTGGTCGCAGGATGGCGCGTTCGGGCACGTGCTGCGCATCTGGGCGGCCTCGGACTTCCTTGGCGTGCTGATCGTCACGCCGGTGCTGGCCGCGTGGTCGCGCTTCCGCGCCTTCCGCTCGGGCGGCACGGACCGCACCGACTTCCTGCTCGGGCTGGCAGCGTTCATCGCGCTGGCGCTGTCAGCCTACCTGATCTTCGATGGCAACAGCGTCATGAAATTTGGCGCCGGCGTTGGCTTTGCGCTGACGTACGTGCCGCTGTTCTTTGCCGTGGTGGTGGCGCTGCTGTGGGGCGGACGCGGCGGCTCGCTGGCGGTGCTGCTGCTGACGTTGACGGCGCTGACGCAAACCGCCGAGGGCGACGGCCCGTTCGCCGTGCTGGACCAGCATTATGGCCAGTCGCTGCTGGAAGCGCAGCTGTATCTGGGCATCGCCGCGCTGCTGGTGCTGCTGGTGAGCGCGCTCAAGACCACGCGCGAGCAACTGCACGAGCAAAGCGCGCAATGGCAGAACCGTGTGGAACTGGCGCTGGCGGCATCGAGCCAGCTGGTGTACACCATCGACCCGGCCAGCGGCCGCATCGACTGGGGCGGCGACGTGGTGCTTGCCTTCGGGCACGACGCGGCCAGCATGGCCTCGGTGTCGACCGTGCTGCAGCTCGTGCATCCGGACGACCGTGATGCGCTGCGCGCACGCTGGCTCGGCGCGGCACCGCTGGACGATGAAGCGGCGACGCCCGCACGCCGCCAGACCCTGCGCATCACCGCCCGCGACGGCACGCTGCACACCGTCGTCGATACCGGCGGGCCGCTCACGGATGCAATGGGCAATACGGCGCTGGTGGCCGGCACGTGGTCGATTGAGACGGCGCTGTGACGATGCAGCGTGGCAGCACGGCGGTGCTGCTGATCCACGGCCTGGGCGGTACGGCCTATGACCTGGGCGTGCTACAGAAAGCGCTGCGCAGTGCCGGCGCGGCAACGCACGCGCCGACCCTGCCCGGACACGGCACGCATCCGCAGGACCTCGTCGGCACGGTGGCCGAAGCGTGGCTGGAAACACTCGCGCGAGCGTACCGCGAGCTCATTGCCGAGCATGCAACCGTACACATCGCGGGCATGTGCATGGGAGCGTTGCTGGCGCTCGTGCTGGCGCACCGTGTCCGCCACGGCATCGACCGGCCGCAGGACCGCCTCGCCTTGCTGGCCACGCCCATCCATATCGACGGCTGGTCGACGCCGTGGTATCGGGAGCTGCGGCACGCGGTGTATCGCATTCCCGGCATGGCAGCGCGCATGCGCGTGGAAGAAGACGAGCCGTTCGGCATCAAGAACCCACTGTTGCGGCGGATCATCAAGGCCAAGCTCGCGCGCGGCGACAGCTTCCACTACCCCTGGGTGCCGCTGGCCTGCATCCGGCAGGTCGACCGCCTGCGGCGCTGGGCACGGGACGCGGCGCCCGGCACGCGGTGCGAGACGCTCATCATCCACGCGCGCGAAGACGAACTCACCAGCCTGCGCTCCGCGCAGACGCTGCAGGCGGCGCTGCCCCGCGCGCGCACCGTGGTGCTGGAAAACAGCTACCACATGATCTGCGTGGACAACGACCGCGATCAGGTCGCAGCGGAGGTTCTCGGCTTCTTCGGCTTCGACCCAGCTGTAGGCACAGCCAGGCGCAAGAGCATCGCCACTGCCGAGTGATCAGGCCGCGGGCCCGCGCCCCGTCACCTCGTGCTCGTGTGCCGCATCGAGCCGGCGCTGCCGCTCGCTGCCCTCGAACACGCGCCGCACGACCACGAAGAACACCGGCACCAGGAACACCGCCAGCACCGTTGCCGTGATGATGCCGCCCAGCACGCCCGTCCCGATGGCCCGCTGGCTGGCCGATGCCGCGCCGCTCGCCATCGCCAGTGGCACCACGCCAAATGCAAATGCCAATGACGTCATCACGATCGGTCGGAAGCGCAGCCGCGCGGCCTCCAGCGTGGCTTCAATCAGGCCCATGCCTTGCGCCACCAGATCCTTGGCCACTTCGATGATCAGGATCGCGTTCTTGGCCGACAGGCCGATGGTCGCAATGAGCCCGACCTTGAAGTAGATGTCGTTGGGCAGGAAACGCAGCGTGGCGCCCAGCAGCGCCCCCAGCACGCCAAGCGGCACGACCAGCATGACGGCCAGCGGAATCGACCAGCTTTCGTACAGCGCCGCCAGGCACAGGAACACCACCAGGATCGACAACGCAAACAGCGCCGGCGCCTGCGCACCCGACAGGCGCTCTTCGAACGATTGGCCCGTCCACTCGTAGCCGAAGCCGTCGGGCAGCGCGCGTGCGATCGACTCCATCGCCGCCATGGCCTCGCCGGAGCTATGGCCGGGCGCGGGCGAGCCGGTGATCGTCATGGCGGGGAACCCGTTGTAGCGGTCGAGCTTGAGCGGCCCGACGACCCACTTGGCCGTGGTGAAGGCGGAGAGCGGCACCATCGCACCGGCCGCGTTGCGCACGTGCATGCGGCCGAGCTGCTCGACCGAGACGCGCTGCTTGCCGTCGGCCTGCACGATCACGCGGCGCACCTGGTTGCGGTAGACGAAATCGCCCGCATAGTCCGAGCCGAACATCACTGCGAGCGTGCGGTTGATGTCCTCGATCGACACGCCCATCGACAGCGCCTTCTTGCGGTCTACGTCGATCAGCACCTGCGGCGCATCGCCCTGGCCTGCAAACGTGACTTCGGCCAGCGCCGGGTGCTTCGCGGCTTCGGTGAGCATGCGCTCCCGTGCCTGCACGAGGCGCTCGTAGCCGGCGCCGCTGCGGTCCTGCAGGCGCAGGTCGAAGCCGGGCTTGCTGCCCAGCTCCGGCAGCGCGGGCGAGTTCATCGCCATGACGGTCGCGCTCTTGATCTTGCCGAAGGCGGCATTGGCGCGCTCGACCACGGCATCGACGTGCTGGTCAGCGCCGTTGCGTTGCTTCCAGTCCTTGAGCGTCAGGAACAGCATGGCCGCGTTCTGGCCGTTGCCGTACAGACTGAAGCCCGTGATGGCGAGCGTGGACGCCACCGCCGGCTCCTGCGTCATGAAGTAATGCTCCGCCTGCCGCACGACGTCGAGTGTCTGCGCCTGCGTGGCGCCGGTCGGCAATTGCACGATGGTCATGAACTCGCCCATGTCTTCCTCGGGCAGGAAGGCGGTCGGCAATCGCATGAAGAGCAGCACCGCCACGCCGATGACGGTTCCGTATGCGATGAGCGCGCGCCCCGTGCGGTTGAGCAGCCTGGCGACGCCGCCCTGGTAGCGGGCCGTCAATCGCGCAAAGCCGCGGTTGAACGCGCCAAAGAAGCCCTTGCGTTCGGCGCCATGCCCGTGCACGGGCTTGAGCACGGTCGCGCACAGCGCCGGCGTCAGCGTGAGCGCCAGGAAGGCCGAAAACACCATCGACACCGCCAGCGACAGCGAAAACTGCCGGTAGATATTCCCCACCGCGCCGCCAAAGAACGCCATCGGCACGAACACCGCCGTCAGCACCAGCGAGATGCCGACGATGGCCCCGCTGATCTGCCGCATCGCCTTGGCCGTCGCCTCGCGCGGAGAAAGCCCCTCTTCATGCATTACGCGCTCGACGTTTTCCACCACCACGATGGCATCGTCGACGAGGATGCCGATGGCCAGCACCAGGCCGAACAGCGTCAGCACGTTGATGGAGAAGCCCAGCGGGAGCATCACGGCAAACGTGCCCAGCAGCGCGATGGGCACCACCAGCGTCGGGATGAGCGTCGCGCGCAGGTTCTGCATGAACAGCATCATCACCAGGAACACCAGCACCACGGCTTCGAGCAGCGTCTTGAGGACCTGCTCGATCGCGATGCCGACGAAACGGGAGCTGTCATAGGCGACCTCGTAGCGCACGCCGGGCGGGAAATTCGCCTGCGCTTCGTCCAGCACCGCGCGCACGCGCTTGGCGACGCCCACCGCATTGGCACCCGGCGCGAGCTTGATGCCGATGGTCGTCGCCGGCTTGCCGTTCAGGCGCGAGAGGTACAGGTAGTCGCTGCCGCCCAGCTCCACGCGCGCCACGTCGCGCAGCAGCACCATGCGGCCCTGCGCGTCGGCACGCAGCGGAATCTCGCCGAACGCCTCCGGTGTGGTCAGGCCGTCGTCGCCCGTCACGCTTGCGTTGATCGGCGCGCTGTTCGGCACCGCGCCACTGCCGATCTCGCCCACGGTGATGCGCGCGTTGTAGCGGCGCACGGCATCGCTCACATCCCCGGCGGTGAGGCCGAGTGCAGTCAGCTTGTCCGCATCGGGCCAGATACGCATGGCGTATTCGGCATCGAACAGCTGCGCGGTGCCGACGCCCGGCACACGGCGCAGTTGCGGGATCAGGTCGGACGACGCAAGGTCGCCCAGATCGATGCCGTCGAAGCGCCCGCGCTCGGCCGACAGCGACAGATACATCATGTAGTTCTCGGCCGCCTTCTCGATGCGGATGCCGTTGCGGCGCACCACTTCCGGCAACCGTTCCTCCACGATCTTCAGCCGGTTCTGTACCTCCACCGCGGCAAGGTCAGGGCTGGTACCCTGCTTGAACGACAGGTTGATCGACACATTGCCCGCCGCATCGGACGACGACGACATGTACAGCAGCCCCGGCGCGCCGTTCATCTCGCGCTCGATGATGGCGGTCACGGCGCTTTCCACCGTGCGCGCGGAGGCGCCCGGATACGTGGCCGAAATGCTGACGTTGGGCGGCGCGATGTTCGGGTACTGCGCCACCGGCAGGGTCGGCAGCGCGAGCACGCCGGCCAGGATGATGGCCAGCGCAATCACCCAGGCAAAGACCGGGCGGTCGATAAAGAAGCGTGCCATGGTCAGCCCTTCTGCGGCTTGGCGCCCGTGCGCTCGCCTGTCGGCACCGGCTTGACCGCCATGCCAGCCCCCAGCGTCTGCATGCCGGGAATAGCGATACGTTCGCCGCCGGAGAGGCCGCTGGTCACGAGCCATTGGTCGCCGGCCAACGTTTGCGCAGTCACCGCGCGCATGGCCAGCGTGTCGTCGGCCTGCACGACGAACACCGATGCGCCGTGGCGATCGCGCTGCAACGCGCCCTTCGGGACCGCCACCGCGCCCTGCTGCACGGCATGCGACAGCCTCACGCGCACGTACATGCCCGGCAGCAGCAGGCCATCGGGGTTCGGCAGCACGGCGCGCATCGAGACGTTGTCCGTCGCGCGGTCCACAGCCAGGTCCGAGAACAGCAGCTTGCCCGGGCGCTCATAGGCCACGCCGTCGCTCAGGATGACCTGCACGCCGATGTCCTTGGCGGCCAGCGCGGCGGCCTGGCCGGTCTTGAGAGCGCGTTGCAGGGCCAGCACCTCGGCGGCGGGCTGCGCGAAATCGACGTAGATGGGGTCGATCTGTTCGACGGTGGTGAGCGGCGTGGCCGCGTCTTCCTTGACGAGCGCACCTTCGGTGACCTGGGCGCGACGCGAACGGCCCGTGATCGGTGCCGTCACGGTGGCGTAGCCGAGGCGCAATTGCGCCGTTTCCAGCGCAGCGCGCGCCGAGATGACTTCCGCCGCAGCCTGGCGCTCGGCGGCCTGCGCTTCGGCGTATTCGAGTTCACTGACGGCGTGCGTGGCAGCGAGGCCCTTGTAGCGCGCCGCCTTGTCACGGGCGATGGACAGCTGTGCCTGCGCACGGGCCAGCGCCCCTTGCGCGGCATCCACCTGCGCCTTGAGCGGTGCGGGATCGATGCGGAACAGCACCTGCCCGGCCTTGACGACCTGGCCTTCGTCATAGGTGCGCTTGAGCACGATGCCGTCCACACGCGCACGTACTTCGGCGGTGCGATACGGCTCGATGCGGCCGGGCAGTTCCGTCACCAGCGGAGCATCGGCGCGCTGCGCAACGGCAAACTCGATTTCCGGCGTGCCTGCCGGCCTGGCGGCTTCATCGGCATGCCTGCCGCACGCCTGCAGCGTGGCCAGCGCGCATGCGCACAGCAACGACGTGGACGAACGGACACCACGGGACAACACGGAGAACATCATGGGAGGGGGCTGGGCGCGTCCGCGCCCGAGGTCTTGAGAAGCGAAGCGGAAGGCTAGCACGCACACCTGCCCCTGGCTGTCCGATTGATTTGCCAATCTGAACAAGACCTTACGATTGTCCACAATCAGGCAATGCCCGCCCGTTCCGGGGCGTCACGGCTTGCGTCAGAACACGCGGCCGAGCTGCAGATAGACGTTCCACACACCTTGCGGCGCCACGGCAAAACCGAAGTACAGCGGCCCGATCGGGCTGTTGCCGCCAACGAACAGGCTGCCACTCTTAAGGTAAGCCCCCCGGCCGAAGTTGTTGCGCAGCTGCCAGACGTTGCCGGCCTCGGCACTCGCTCCGAACACCGGCGCCCGCAAGCCGAGCAGATCGTTGATGCGCAGATCGTACAGATACGTCAGCCGGCCGTAGAGCAGGTACTGACCGTTGAACTGATCCTGCGCATAGGCAGAAAGGTGCTGGAAGCCGCCGAGATAGAAGCCTTCGTTGGCACCGCTGCCGCTGTTGCCGCCGTTCTCGCGCGTGGGGCTGTTCGCCCCGAACTGGCCGGCGCCCTCCAGCGCCACGTTGAAGGTATGGCGCCCGTAGCTGGTGGCCCACAAGCCCTTGGCCTGCGCGGTGTTGTACTTCTTGTCCAGCGAGCCGAAGCCGGCTTCCACGCTGCTGTACAGGTAGTAGCCGCTGCGCGGGAACAACGGATCGTCAAGTTGATCGAGCGTGAGCTGGGCGCGGAACGCCGGCTGTTTGGCGCGCACCGTCGGCAAGTCCATCGCACCCATCGGCACACCGGTTTCGTCGGTTTCCAGCAGCAGGTAATTGAACGTCGCGCTCTTGCTCACGTAGTTCACGCCCAGGCGCAGTTCGCCCTTGCGGCCCAGCGGAATGCCGAGGTCGACGCCAGCGCGCGCCGTCTCGATCGTCAGGTTGTTGAACGGCTTGACGTCCTTGGTGGGCGGCAGGTCGTCAAAGTAGATGTCCGAGCGGCGGCGCGAGTATTCGGCGTACGGCGCGATGTAGAAGCCGCGCGCCTGCCACAGCGGCTGCCGCAGCTCCGTGTGGACGCTCGCGCGGTTGCTGCCCAGCACGAGGTCGTTGCGCCATTCCAGCCCGCTCTGCGTGAGCCACGGATACCGATGCCCAAGGTTGACGTTGAACGCGCCGCGGCCATCGAAGTTGGTCGACATGCCGAGCCCGAACAGGAAGAACTGGTTGCCCCACGATTTCTCGTGCGCGTCGATCCGCAGCGTGTGCACGCCGTTCTCTTCCACCAGCCGCTGCGTCACGCTCTCGAAGTCCCCCGTGGTGGACAGCGCCGAGAGGTCGCGGTTGAGCTGTTCGGCGTCGTACGGGTCGCCCTCGTGCACGTTGAGCATCTGCCGCACGCGCGCGGCCGGCACGCGGCCGTTGGTCGTCACCGCAATGGCATCGATGCGCGTGCCGCTCGCCAGCGTGCCGCGCGGAGTGTGCTCGGCCCGGTAGGCGGCATAGGCCTGCGGCGAGAGCGACAGCGCGGCCAGCCGCGCCTGCACGCCCTGCGCGGCCTTCTCGCCCTGCAACACGCCCTGCGGGCCCTTGGCGAAATCGGTGAACGACAGATCGCGCAGCTGCGGCTCGATCAGCACGTCGTCGCCGCGCAGCAACGCCTTCTGTGCGCGCACGTTCTGGCCCACGAGGATGGTGATCATCTGCTGCGTCACGGCCGCTGGCGAGGCGAGGTCTTCCGGCCGCAGCAAGTCCGAGCCGATGTTCACGGCGATGATGATGTCCGCGCCCATGTCGCGCGCCAGCTGCACCGGCAGGTTGCTCACCAGCCCGCCATCCACGAGCGTGCGTCCGTCCACCTCGATCGGCGCGAACAGGCCCGGCACCGCCATGCTGGCGCGCATGGCCAACGGCAGCGAGCCGTGGTCCAGGATCACGGCGTCGCCGGTCGCAAGATCGGTCGCCATGGCCTTGAACGGAATCGGCAGGCGCGCGAAGTCCGTGTTGTCTGGCCACTGCGCCGTCCAGTTCTTGAGCAAGGCAAGCAGCCGGTTGCCCTGCACGAGCCCCGTCGGCAGCTTCAGGCGGCCGTCGCCGTAGCCCGCCGACAAGCCGATCGGATACTGGAAATCGTCTTCCCGCAGCGATTGCGGCAGCTTGGCGCGCTCGTTGCGGTCGAAGGCGATGTCGCTCAAGTCCACCTGCGAGAGCTTCTGCTCGAGTTCATCGGCGCGCAGTCCGCTGGCATACAGCCCGCCTACCACGGCGCCCATGCTGGTGGCGGCAATCACGTCCACAGGGACGTGCATGCGCTCGAGCATCTTGAGCACGCCGATATGCGCGTAGCCGCGTGCGCCGCCACCCGACAGCACCAGCCCGATGCGCGGCCGTGCGGCCTGTGCCCGGCTGGCGGCGGAGCCGGAGGCCTGCGCATGCACCGCCGGCGACAGCGCAATCAGCATCGCCAACATGGCGAGCGCCGCGGCGGCCCGTCGGGACGCGCAGCGGCAAAGCGAAAGAGCCAGGAAAGCCATAGACCGGGTGCGATGTTTTCTTGTTGGGCGACGTTGCAGGCGCAATGATTCCACAACCCGGATTTACCCGGTGCAATCGCGTGCGCCGCGCCACGGCGCCCTCGGGCACCGATGAATACTTTTCAGTATGAAAGTGACAGAATATTGCCCGGACCCGGACACGCTTGTTCCTACAATCCGCGATTGTCCTTTTCACGGGGCAACAGAAGACGTTCGGTGACCGAAGCACCTTGCTCAAGAAACTGAAACGCCCAGAACCAGGAGGAGATCAAGATGTGGAATCAAGTCTATGACCCGCTCGGTAACGCGGTGTGGTCCACCATCGCCGCCGGGATACCGGTCGCGGTACTGCTGTGCTCGCTGGCATTTTTCCATGTGCAGGCCCATCTGGCCGCGGGGCTCGCGCTCATCGTCGGGGTGGGCATCGCCTCGTTCGTGTTCGGCATGCCGGCTGCCATGGCGGGCAAGGCGGCGGGGCTGGGCATCGTCTCCGGGCTGTTCCCGATCGGCTGGATCGTTCTCAACATCATCTTCCTGCACCGGCTCACGACGCTGAATGGATCGTTCAAGGTCTTGCAGAGCTCCATCTCGGGCATCACCGAAGACCGCCGCCTCCAACTGCTGCTGGTGGCGTTCAGCTTTGGCGCGTTCTTCGAGGGCGCGGCGGGCTTCGGCACGCCGGTGGCCGTGACGGGCGCCATCCTCATCGGCCTGGGTTTTTCGCCGCTGGCCGCATCGGGCCTGGCACTGATCGCCAACACGGCGCCGGTGGCCTACGGCGCGCTGGGCGCACCGCTGATCGGGCTGGCCTCGGTCACGGGGTTGGACCTGCTGCAGCTCTCGGCCATGGTGGGCCGGCAGCTGCCGTTCTTCTCGGTGCTGGTGCCGTTCTGGCTGATCTGGGCGTTTGCGGGCTGGCGCGGCATGCTGCAGATCTGGCCCGCGATTCTGGTGGCGGGCGTGTCGTTCGCCATTCCGCAGTATCTGGTCTCGAACTTCCACGGGCCGTGGCTGGTGGACGTGATAGCGGCGCTGGTGTCGATGGGCTCGCTCACGCTGTTCCTCAAGGTGTGGAAGCCCAAGACGATCTGGACGTCGACCGCCCTGCGCAACCGCGAAGACAACTCCCGCGTCGACCCCGAAGCCGCCGCGGAAGCCCGCGAAGCCACCACCTCCACCGACGGCAAGATCACGCGCGTGCAGGCGTGGCTGCCGTGGGTCATCCTGACCGTGTTCGTCTTCATCTGGGGCGTGCCGCAGTTCAAGGCGTTTGCCGACGGCCTGTGGGCGTTCAAATTCGCCATCCCGGGCCTCGACAAGATGGTGCTCAAGGGCCCGCCGGTGGTGCCCAAGGTGATTGCCGAGGGCGCGGTGTTCAACTTCAACGTGCTGTCGATGGCGGGCACGGGCATCCTCGTGTCGGCCATCGTGGGCGGCCTGCTGATGGGCTATTCGGTGCCGCGCCTGCTCAAGGAGTACTGGAACACCATCAAGCTCACGCGCTATTCGCTGCTGACCATCTGCGCGATGTTCGGCATCGGTTATCTCACGCGCTATTCGGGTCTGGACGCCACGCTCGGGCTGGCCTTCGCCCACACGGGCGTGCTGTATCCGCTGTTCGGCACGATGCTGGGCTGGCTGGGCGTGGCGCTCACCGGCTCCGATACCGCATCGAACGTGCTGTTCGGCGGCCTGCAGAAGACCACGGCGGAGCAGCTCGGCCTGTCGCCGATCCTCATGTCGGCGGCCAACAGCTCGGGCGGCGTGATGGGCAAGATGATCGACGCGCAGTCCATCGTCGTGGCCTCCACCGCCACCAAGTGGTACGGCCACGAGGGCGACATCCTGCGCTACGTGTTCTTCCACTCGATCGCGCTGGCGTTCCTGGTGGGCCTGCTGATCACGCTGCAAGCCTACGTGGAGCCGTTCACGCGCATGGTCGTGCATTGACTAGGCCCCGCCTCACGGCAAGAGCCCCGCTCCACGCGGGGCTTTTTCTTTGCCTGGAAGTAGGGCTTAGGCCAAGCGGCGCCCCAGCGTTTCCGGCACCATCGCCAGGCCGATCAGCGACACCAGTCCGCAGCCGATGACATAGAGCGCCGGCGCATTCGCGTTGCCCGTCAGGTGGATCAGCTCGGTCGAGAAGAACTGCGCGAAGCCGCCAAAGATGGCGATGGCGACGCAATAGGCGATCGACAGCCCGGTCGCCCGCAAACGCTGCGGCAGCACCTCGCTCACCAGCACCATCGACGCGGGCGAGGTCATCGACATCGGCACCGAGAGGCAGCCGACCACGACCAGCAGCCGCGCAAGCGAGGGCTCGGCGTTGATCAGCGCGAAGGCCGGATAGATCATCGCCAGCAGCGCAACACGCGACCACAACACCACCTTCCGGCGCCCGATGCGGTCCGCCAGCCTGCCGGCAGACGGCGACAGCAGCACCTGCACCAGCGCCGCAATGCACGCCGCCCAGATGCCCAGCGACAGCGGCATGTGCAGCACGCTCACGGCGTAGTTGCTGAGGTAGTAGACGATGATGTACGTCGACGAAGCCACGCCGATCATCAGCAGGATGCTGGCCACCAGCGCGCTGCGGTGCTCGCGCAGCAGCGGCAGCATCGCCCCGGCCTCATGCGTGCTCGGCGGTGCGGCCGTTTCTTCCAGCCGGCGGCGGATAACGAGGCCGACCGGAATGACAAGAATGCCGATCAGGAAGGCGAGCCGCCAGCCCCACGACTCCAGCGACGCCGGCGCCAGCACGTTGCTCAGCAGCAGGCCCACCAGCGCGCCGAAGAGCGCCGCCAGGCCCTGGCTGAACGGCTGCCAGCTCGTGTAGAAGCCGCGCGAACGGTCATCCGCGTATTCGAGCAGCAGCGCGGTCGAGGCGCCCATCTCGCCGCCGATCGCAAACCCCTGCACGAGCCGCGCCAGCACAACGAGCACCGGCGCCACGATGCCGATCTGCGCATACGTCGGCGTCACGACAAAGATCAGCGACGACAGGCCCATCAGCCACAGCGTCAGCGCCACGGCGGGCTTGCGGCCGGCGCGGTCCGCATACATGCCGATCAGCAGGCCGCCGAGCGGCCGCATCAGGAAGCCCACGCCAAATGTGGCGAACGACATCAGCAGCTGGCCGGTCGCGTTGCCGACCGGAAAGTACAGCCGGCCGATCAGCGTGGCAAAGAAGCTGTACACCACGAAATCGTAGAACTCGAGCCCATTGCCGATCGTGATGGCGGCAATGGCGCGCGTGCGCGAAAGTGGCCGAGCAAGCGCCGGCGCCCGAACATTGTCGGGGGCGCCGTAGGACGGGGCGGTCGTGTGGTTGGGCATGAGTGGTCTCCGGGCGTGCTTTCTGATGGGGCCGGCCGCGCCCCCCCGGCCTGGCGGGATGAAAAAGACATCGCGGCACGGCTGTGATGACGGTTGCGTCGACGGGGCCGATTCAGGCGCCGCGCGGCTCTTCGGCGAGGCTGTCCGTTGCGGCCGGCCTCACGCGCACGTACCAGGCTGCAGACATGAGCGCGACCCAGCCGGCGCCGACGTACAGGGCCACGCGGGTGTCTTGCATGTAGCCGAGCACGCCGATCACGAACAGCATGAACGCGATGGCCAGCGCCGGGCCCACCGGCCACAAGGGCACCTTGAACTTGAGCGCGCGCAACTCTTCGGCCGACAGGCGGCGGCGCATGGCCACCTGCGACAGCAGGATCATCAGCCACACCCACACGGTCGCGAACGTGGCGATCGACGCGATGATGACGAAGACGTTCTCGGGAATCAGGTAGTTCAGCACCACGCCACCCAGCAGCGCGCCGGCCATGGTGAGTACCGTGACCCACGGCACGCCCTGGCGCGACGTCGCCGCAAAGACGCGCGGCGCCTGGCCTTGCTCGGCCATGCCGTACATCATCCGGCCCGCGCCGAAGATGTTGCTGTTGATGGCCGAAATGGCCGCCGAGATGACGATCAGGTTCAGCACCGCCGCCGCAGACTGGATGCCCAGTCCCGAGAAGATCTGCACGAACGGGCTGCCCTGCCCGTCGATGCCGGTCCAGGGGAAGATCGCCATCAGCACGCACATCGTCAGCACGTAGAACAGCAGGATGCGCGCCGGCACGGCGTTGATCGCCTTGGGGATGACCTTGTCGGGGTCCTGCGCCTCGCCGCCGGTAATGCCGATGATCTCCACGCCGCCATAGGCGAACATGACGACGGCGAACGAGGCGATCAGGCCGCCCACGCCGTGCGGCAGGAAGCCGCCGTGCGACCACAGGTGGCTCAGGCCGGGCGCATGGCTGCCGTTCAGTTGCACGCCGAGGAAGAGGATCACGATGCCGCCGGCAATCATCGCGCCGATCGCCACGATCTTGATGAGCGCGAGCCAGAACTCCATCTCACCGAACACCTTCACGTTGCACAGGTTCAGGCCGCAGATGAGCAGGACGATGCCCAGCACCCAGATCCACTGCGGCACCTCCGGAAACCAGAAGCCCATGTAGATGCCGAAGGCGGTCACGTCGGCCAGGCAGACGATGACCATCTCCAGGATGTACGTCCACCCGGTCAGGAAGCCCGCAAGCGGCCCGAGGTTGTCCCGCGCGTAGCGGCCGAACGAGCCTGAGACCGGCTGCCGCACCGCCATTTCGCCCAACGCCCGCATGACCATGTACACGGCCGCGCCGCCAATCATGTACGCGAGGATGACCGCCGGCCCGGCCAGCTGGATGGCCGATGCGGACCCGTAAAACAGGCCCGTACCAATGGCCGAGCCGAGCGCGAGAAAGCGGATATGCCGCGCGCGCAGGTTGCGTTGCAGGTGGTTCAAACTGCCTCCTCTCTGGATGGGAGCCCCCCCGCGGGGCTCGTCGCCGGGGCGTGCGGATCTGCGTCCGGTGATGCCGGGGCGACGTGGGGCGTGAGCTGCGGTACGGCTGCGGGCGGCATGGCCTCCAAGCGATCGCTCGCCGTACATACAACACATCGATAACGACAATGTTCTTGTATATACATATCGAGACAAATTAGGGCATTCCCGAAGTTGCGCGAACGGCAGCCCACTTCGGCCCTGCTGTGTGAGGGCCATGCATGCGGAAAAAGCGAAAGGAAATTGCCGCCCGGGAAGCGTCGGCGGCGCGGACGTCAGCCGGCCGTTGTCACACCCAGCCCAGCCCGCCGGCCAAGGCGCCAAGGCCTACCAGAATCAGCGGATGGACGCGGGTGAAGGTGCACGTCAGAACCGTGGCGACCGTCAGGGCGATGGTGCCGAAGCTGTTGTCGGCACCGCGCGCGAGGATCCAGCCGGTGGAGAACAGCAGCCCGATGGTGAGCGGCGCAAGGCCACGGCGCACCAGCGCGATCCAGCGCGCATCGGGGGAGCGGTGCATGACGCGCGCGATCACCGCCGCAATCACGCACGACGGAAGGCAGATGCCCACCAGCGAGGCGATCGCCCCCGCCAACCCCGCCGCCTGCCAGCCGAACAGTTCGACGAACAGCACGTTGGGGCCCGGTGCCGCCTGCGAGATGGCATACATGGCGCTCAACTGCTCGCTGGTCATGTAGTGGCGGGTATCGACCAGAAACCGGTGCATGTCGGGCAGCGTCGAACTGGCCCCGCCGATGGACAGGAACGACAACACGAGGAAGTGCCAGAACAGGTCGAAGGCGGTGGCGAGATGGCTCATCGCATCGCCCTCCACTCGAGCACGAGGGCGAGCGGGATCAGCACCAGCATCACCCACACCAGCGGCCACTGCAGCACGCCGATCGTCAGAAACACCGCCAGGCCGACACCGATGGCGCGCCACGTGCGCGACTGCCCCTGCGCCAGCTTGACGGCCGTGGTCAGCACCAGCCCCGCCGCCACGGCCGCCATGCCCTTGAGCAGGTTCTGCACCAGCGACAGCCCGCTGAAATGGTCATACAGCAAGACGATCAGCAACAGCAGTACGGCCGGCGTGAACACCAGCCCGCTCAGGGCCGCCGCCGCACCGCGCACGCCGTGGTAGCGGTAGCCGAGCATCACCGAGAGGTTGACGACATTCGGGCCCGGCAACACTTGGCCCAGGCTCAGCAACTCGGCGAACTCGGCATTGGAAAGCCAGCGGTTGCGATCGACGATGCCGGCGCGCGCAAACGGCAGCACGCCGCCAAAGCCCGACAGGCCCATGCGCGCAAACTCGGTGAAGAGCTTGCGGCAGGAAGGAGCATTGGCCGCCGGCTCGGCGTGCGGGTCGGTCATCGCGTCAGGCCGCTTCCGGTGCAGGCTTGGGCAGCGAGAGCTTCGGATCGCGCAGCTTCGGCTCGAGCACCTTGCCTTTGCGTGCGCGCTTGCCGGCGTACGGCTCCTGGGCGCGCGTGGTCATCGTCGTTTCGCTGACCTTGCCGCCCCGCGGGCCGGCGCCCGTCAGCACGAACCCGGCTGGGCCGAAGGCGAGCGCCTGTGCGAGCGTTTCGTTCTTCTCGAGCTCCATCAGGATCACGCCGCGGCCGCCGCTGGAGAGCGTCTTCAGTTCGGCAATCGGGAACAGCAGCAGGCGCCCGTTCGCCGACAGGCACGCCACGCCGTACGCGTCTGCGGGCACCGGCGCCGGCTTGTTCGGCTGGTCGCCTTCGTCCAGCGTCAGGAACGCCTTGCCGGCCTTCTGACGGCCGACCATGTCGCCCACCTTGGCCATGAAGCCGTTGCCGCCGCGCGTGGAGATCAACACGTTCTGCTCGACGTTGCCGGCGAAGGTGTGGGCGATGTGCGTGCCTGGCGCGAGCTCGATCAGCGTGGTCAGCGGCACGCCGTCGCCACGGCCGCCGGGCAGGTTCGCCACGGCCACGGAGTAGACGCGGCCGGTGCCCTTGTCGTCGCGCGTGCCGAAGATGAGCAGCGCATCGGTGGTTCGGCACTCGAAGGTGTCGTACAGCGCATCGCCCGCCTTGAAGCCGAACTGCGTGGCGTCGTGGCCATGGCCCTGGCGCGTGCGCACCCAGCCCTTCTGCGAGACGATGACCGTGACGGGTTCGTCGATCACCTTCACTTCGGCGGCGGCGCGGCGCTCCTCCTGGATGAGCGTGCGGCGGTCGTCGCCGTATTGCTTGGCGTCGGTCTCGATCTCTTTGATGATGCGACGGCGCATCATGGTTTCGGACTTCAGCAGCACGTCGAGGTCGGCCTGTTCTTCGCGCAGGCTCTTCAGCTCCTGCTCGATCTTGATGGCTTCCAGGCGCGCGAGCTGGCGCAGGCGGATTTCCAGGATGTCCTCGGCCTGACGCTCGGTCAGGTTGAAGGCCTGGATGAGCGCAGCCTTGGGCTCGTCGCTCTCGCGGATGATGCGGATGACCTCCTCGATGCGCAGCAGCACCATCTGCCGGCCTTCCAGGATGTGGATGCGGTCTTCCACCTTGCCCAGGCGATGGCGCGTGCGGCGCGTGACCGTGGCGAAGCGGTAGCTGATCCACTCGCGCAGGATCTCGGCCAGGCCCTTCTGGCGCGGCCGGCCGTCCATGCCGATCATCACCAGGTTGATGGCCGCCCCCGACTCCAGCGACGTGTGCGCCAGCAGCGCGTTGGCAAACTCCTGCTGGTCGATGTTCTTGCTCTTGGGCTCGAACACGAGGCGCACCGGCGCATCCTTGCCCGACTCGTCGCGCACCGCATCGAGCAGGCCGAGCATCGTCTGCTTCATCTGCAACTGGTCCGGCGACAGCGACTTCTTGCCCGCGCGCACCTTCGGGTTGGTCAGCTCTTCAATCTCTTCGAGCACCTTCTGCGACGAGGTGTTCGGCGGCAGCTCCGTCACCACGAGCTGCCACTGGCCGCGCGCGAGGTCTTCGATCTTCCAGCGCGCGCGCACCTTGAGGCTGCCGCGCCCGGTCTCGTACACCTGTGCAATATCCGTAGCCGACGAGATGATCTGCCCGCCGCCCGGAAAGTCCGGGCCCGGCATGTACTGCATCAGGTCGGTGCTGGTGAGCTTGTCGTCGCGGATCAGCGCCACGGCAGCATTGGCGACTTCGCGCAGGTTGTGCGACGGAATCTCGGTGGCCATCCCCACCGCAATGCCCGATGCACCGTTGAGCAGCACGAACGGCAGGCGCGCCGGCAGCAACTTCGGCTCTTCCATCGAGCCGTCGTAGTTCGGCACGAAGTCGACCGTGCCCTGGTCGAGCTCCTCGAGCAGCAGGCGCGAGATGGGCGTGAGGCGTGCTTCTGTGTAGCGCATCGCCGCCGCGCCATCGCCATCGCGCGAGCCGAAGTTGCCCTGGCCGTCGATCAGCGGATAGCGCAGCGAGAAATCCTGCGCCAGGCGCACCAGCGCGTCGTAGGCCGACTGATCGCCGTGCGGGTGGTATTTACCGAGCACGTCACCGACCACGCGCGCGGATTTGACGGGCTTCGCGTCGGCGCGCAGGCCCATCTCGTGCATCGCAAACAGGATGCGGCGCTGCACCGGCTTCTGGCCGTCGGCCACCTCGGGCAGCGCGCGGCCCTTGACCACGCTGATGGCGTAGTCGAGGTAGGCGCGCTCGGCATAGGCGCCAAGGGTGAGCGCTTCGGCCGGCTCGCTGGGGTCGAAGAGGATGTCTTGTTGTTCCATGGAGGTTCAAGCGAAAGCGGCGCGCTTCAACGTGGCGGCGCCGCCAGGATCAATGTTGGGGAATGTTCTTGGCCACGCCGGTGGCCGGGTCGAGTACGAGTTCGATGCGCGCCGGGCGGCCCGTCCGGCCGGGCTTGCGCGTGGCCATGACGCCGTCGGCGCTCGCGTTCATCATCCCGGGCGCGGCGCCCACCGGGTTGTAGTAACGATAGAACTGCAGCACCGTCTTCACGTAGTTCTGCGTCTCGGCGTACGGCGGGATGTCGTTGCCATGCTTCTGCACCGCGCCCTCGCCGGCGTTGTAGGCAGCGAGCACGAGTTCGAGGTTGCCCGAGAACATGCGCAGCAGGTCGCTCAGGTAGCGCACGCCGGTGGTGATGTTGGTCTTGGGGTCGGCCAGCTTCTGTGCGGCGCTGCGGCGCGCGTCGCTCGTCACGCCGTAGCGTGCGCCGGTGTCCGGGATCACCTGCATCAGGCCGATCGCGCCCTTGGGCGACACGGCCTGCGGGTTGAAGCCGGATTCGGCGGCAATCACGGCCTTCACCAGGGCGGGATCGACGCCGTGCCTGCTTGCGGCTTGGCGAATCAGCGGCTCGACCGTCGGCACGTTGGGGTGCTGCAGCACGGCGCGCACGAGGCGCTGCCGCATGCCGGTGCCGTTGTCGAGCGCATCGCGCTTGCTGGCGTTGAGGTAGGCGTCGGCATCAGGCAGTTCCGTGGCGGGCAGCGCGATGGCGGTGTCGGCCTTGTCGCCGGCCTTGTCAGCATTGCCGCCCACGGCGGCGCCCTTCATGAACAGCACGTAGCGGTCGTCCAGCCGCTCGGACGCGAAATGCGCAAGACCGTTTTCGTCGATGTAGCCGTAGACGTCTGCGCGCGCCGGCTGGCCGGCCAGCAGGGCCAGCGCCGTGAGCACATAAGCGAAACGTCGGAACAGCATCATCGTTGTCGGTTGGCTATCAGATATCGGCTTCGACCTCGTTGCCGCGTGCCTCGAGCCATGTGCGGCGCGCGCCGGCTTCACCCTTGCCCATGAGCATGTTCATCACGCCCACGGTCTGCTCCATGCCCAGGTCGCCCAGCGACACGGGCAGCAGGCGGCGCGTATCGGGGTTCATGGTCGTTTCCCAGAGCTGCTCGGCGCTCATCTCGCCCAGGCCCTTGAAGCGGGAGATCTGCCAGGCGCCTTCCTTGACGCCATCCTTGCGCAGCTTGTCTTCAATGGCTTCGAGCTCGCCGTCGTCCAGCGCGTAGAGCTTCTGCGCGGGCTTCTTGCCGCGCGCCGGGGCATCGACACGATACAGCGGCGGACGGGCCACGCACACGTGCCCGCGATCGATCAATTGCGGGAAGTGCTTGAAGAACAACGTGAGCAGCAGCACCTGGATGTGCGCGCCGTCCACGTCCGCGTCGGACAGGATGCAGATCTTGCCGTAGCGCAGGCCCGACAGGTCGACCGCCTCGTTCGGACCGTGCGGGTCCACGCCGATGGCGACTGCAATGTCGTGCACTTCATTGTTGGCGAACAGGCGGTCGCGCTCGGTCTCCCAGGTGTTCAGCACCTTGCCGCGCAACGGCAGGATGGCCTGGAATTCCTTGTCGCGGCCCATCTTGGCCGACCCGCCGGCCGAGTCGCCTTCCACCAGGAAGAGCTCGTTGCGGGTGACGTCGTCCGATTCGCAATCGGTCAGCTTGCCCGGCAGCACGGCCACGCCGGAGCCCTTCTTCTTCTCAACCTTTTGCGCCGCGCGCGTGCGCGCCTGCGCCTGCTTGATGACGAGTTCGGCCAGCTTCTTGCCGTGGTCGACATGCTGGTTCAGCCACAGCTCCAGCGCCGGGCGGCTGAAGGTCGACACGAGCCGCACCCCATCGCGGCTGTTCAGGCGCTCCTTGATCTGGCCCTGGAACTGCGGGTCGAGCACCTTGGCCGAGAGCACGAACGAGGCACGCGCAAACACGTCTTCGGGCATCAGCTTGACGCCCTTGGGCAGCAGCGCGTGCATCTCGACGAAGCTCTTCACGGCCTGGAACAGGCCTTCGCGCAGGCCGGATTCGTGCGTGCCGCCGGCGGGCGTCGGGATCAGGTTGACGTAAGACTCGCGCACGGGCGAGCCCTCTTCCGTCCAGGCCACCACCCACGACGCGCCTTCTCCGTAGGCGAAACCCTCTTCGCCGGGCTTGTCGGGGTCGGCAAAATGTTCGCCCTCGAACAGCGGGATGACGGGCTCGGCACCGCTGCCCTGTGCGAGCGATTCGACGAGGTAGCCGCGCAGGCCCTGGTCGTATTGCCATTCGAGCGTCTCGCCGGATTTTTCCAGCGTGAGCGTGACTTTCACGCCCGGCAGCAGCACGGCCTTGCTGCGCAGCAGGCGCTGCAGCTCGGCCTGCGGGATGTTCTCGGAATCGAAGTACTTGGCGTCGGGCCACACGCGCACCCGGGTGCCGCTCTTCTTCTCGCCGCGCTCGGCTTTGCGGGTCGTCAGCTTCTCGATAACGTCACCGCCCGAGAACGCAAGCGTCGACACATTGCCGTCGCGCCACACCGTCACTTCGAGCCGCGTCGACAGGGCGTTCGTCACCGACACGCCCACGCCATGCAGGCCCCCGGAGAACGCGTACGCGCCGCCACGGCCCTTGTCGAACTTGCCGCCCGCGTGCAGCCGCGTGTAGACGATCTCGACCACCGGCACGCCCTCTTCCGGGTGGATGCCGACGGGAATGCCGCGCGCCTCGTCTTCCACCGTCACGCTGCCGTCCTTGTGCAGCGTCACGGCGATCAGCTTGCCGTAGCCGCCCAACGCCTCGTCGGCGGCGTTGTCGATCACTTCCTGCACGATGTGCAGCGGGTTGTCGGTGCGTGTGTACATGCCCGGCCGTTGCTTGACCGGTTCCAGGCCCTTGAGGACCTTGATCGACGATTCGCTGTATTGGGAGGTTTTGCTCATGGAAGGCGGAAAGACAGGCAGGCTCAGGGTTGCCCCGAGCACCGGAATGCAGCGCGCATTGTAAAGGAAGCTGTCTTTGACAATGCGGAGGGATGGTCAGCGCCCAAATGCGACCCCGAGCCGACATTGGGCCGACATCCCGCTGACATCCAGGCGGTTTACACGTTGCCGGCGCGCTTGCCTTCGAGAGCTTCCCAGCGCTCCAGCGCCTCCAGCAGTTCCAGCTCGATGGCTTCGTGGCGTTCGGCCAGCTTCTGTGCGCGTTCCGGGTCGCGGGCGTAGATCGTGCCGTCCTCGAGTTCGGCGCCGACCTGCTTCTGCTCGGCTTCCAACGACTCGATCCGTGCCGGCAGCGCATCCAGCTCGCGCTGCTCCTTGTAACTGAGCTTGACGGTGGCGCGCTCGCGCGGCTTGGCGGCCTCGGGCTTCTTCTCCTCGGCGACGGGCCTGGCGGCCTGCACGATCTGCGCCGAACGCGCCGACTGCGTCTGCCAATCCGAGAACCCGCCCACGTATTCGCGCCAGCGGCCTTCGCCCTCCGCCGCAATCACCGACGTGACGACGTTGTCGACGAACGCGCGGTCGTGCGAAACCAGAAACACCGTCCCGCTGTATTCCTGCAGCAGTTCTTCGAGCAGTTCGAGCGTGTCGATGTCCAGATCGTTGGTCGGCTCGTCCAGCACGAGCACGTTGGCCGGCCGCGCAAACAAGCGCGCGAGCAGCAGCCGGTTGCGTTCACCGCCCGACAGCGATGCCACCGGCGAGCGCGCCCGTTCCGGCGGAAACAGGAAGTCGCCCAGGTAGCTCATCACGTGCTTGCGCTGGCCGTTGACTTCGATCCAGTCGCTGCCTGGGCTGATGGTGTCGGCCAGCGAACGGTCGAGATCGAGCTGCGCGCGCATCTGGTCGAAATACGCCACCTGCAGGTTGGTGCCGTTGCGCACCGTGCCGGAGTCGGGCGGCAATTCGCCGAGGATCAGCTTGAGCAAGGTCGTCTTGCCGACGCCGTTGGCGCCCAGGATGCCAACCTTGTCGCCGCGCAGGATGGTGGCGGAGAAATCGTCGACGACGGTCTTGTCGCCGTAGCGCTTGGTCACGTCGATCAGCTCGGCGACGATCTTGCCGGAGCGATCCCCCTGCGAGACCTCGAGCTTGACGTTGCCCTGCACCTCCCGGCGCGCGGCGCGCTCGACGCGCATCTGCTCCAGGCGTGCCACGCGGCCAACGCTGCGCGTGCGCCGCGCTTCCACACCCTTGCGGATCCACACCTCTTCCTGCGCGAGCAGCTTGTCGAAGCGGGCATTTTCCAGCGCCTCGGCTTCGAGCTGCTGCGCCTTGCGTGTCTGGTACGCCGTGAAGTTGCCGGGATACGAGCGCAGCTTGCCGCGATCGAGCTCGATGATGCGCGTGGCAACGCGGTCGAGGAACGCGCGATCGTGCGTGATGAACAGCACGCTGCCGCGAAACGCGAGCAGCAGGTCTTCGAGCCAGCGGATGGACTCGTAGTCGAGGTGGTTGGTCGGCTCGTCCAGCAACAGGATGTCGGGCGCGCCCACCAGCGCCTGCGCCAGCGCGACGCGCTTGGTCAACCCGCCCGACAGCGAGCCGATGCGTGCGCCAGGCTGCAGGCCGAGTTGCGCGATGGTGGTTTCGACCCGCGTACGCAGTTGCCACGCGTCGGCGGCTTCGAGTTGCGCCTGCAGGGCATGCAGCGTGTGCAGCGCGGCTTCGTCGTGCGAATCGCCCATCGACGTGATGAGGGCTTCGTATTCCGCCAGCAGGCCCGCCGCATGCGGCACACCCATCGCGACGGCTTCGGCCACGGTCTGGTCCGGATCGAACACGGGCTCCTGGGGCACGTAGGCCGAGGTCACGCCGCTCTGGCGGGCGATCAGGCCGTCGTCGGGCGCGGTCGTGCCGGCCACGATCTTGAGCAGCGACGATTTGCCCGTACCGTTGCGGCCGATCAGGCCAACACGCTCGCCAGCTTCCAGCGAGAAATCGGTGTGATCGAGCAGCGCCACGTGGCCGAACGCCAGTTGCGCATCGGTAATGGAAAACAGGGCCATGCCGGATAGAAGAAAGATGCGGGCCGTGTGCGGCCAGAAGGCGCGTATTGTAGTCGCCCCGCCCGGTATTGGGCCTGTGGCGCATTGCGCTCGGACATCGCGGTGCTATAACGCTTGTGCCGCCGGGCGCGCTTTGCCGCTCCGGCCGAGGCCACCCACTCCTCATCCAAGGAAACACGATGCGCGGACTATTCGGCTTGTTGATCGCCCTGATCATCGTAGGCATTCCGGTGCGGCAGATCCTGTTGCGGACCGGCTTTTCACAATGGTGGGCGCTGCTGGTGCTGGTTCCGGTGGCCAACCTGGTCGGCCTGTGGATCTTCGCGTTCTCCAAATGGCCGCGGCAGTCTGCGCAGCCGAACGACGTGCTGCCCCACCAGGGCTGAATCCGTGATACCAAAGAAAACGGCCCGCTTTCGGCGGGCCGGAAGAGTCTCTCCTCGATGCCTTGCGAACAAGACATGGGCGGAGCATAGCGCCCCTTCTCCATGTCGGGCAGTCAGGACAAACCCGGTAAGGACAAACGCGTAACGCCAAGGCCGGCGCGGCTTCGCACCGCAACAACGCATGCTGCGTCAACGATGCGCAGCATGCACCGCAGAGCTCGCCTGCGCAGCGGGTCGATGGTGCAACCCATCCCGATACGCACATCGGGTGTGCGTCGCGCACCACTGGAATGCACATCCGCGCCGCGGCATCTCAGCGCAAACGATCCGCACCTGCTGCCTGCTTACAACACCCCGGCCAGGCCCGGCCTCCACATGGCCCCATCGCACCGTATCATGCGGCAGGCCCTTCCGGTCACGAGCCGGACATAACGATAAGGCGGGCCGCGATTTTTCTCCGGGGGATACAACCATGCTGTTCTTCAAGCGCACGCTGCCCGCCGCAGCGCTGCTCTCTGCCGTGCTGTCCACGCTGGTGCCGGGCACTGCCCTGGCCTCTTCCACACCGGTGCTGGACCGCATCCGCGATACGGGCACCGTGCGTGTCGCATATCGCGAAAGCTCCGTGCCGTTCTCGTTCTACGACGCCGACAGGAAACCCGTCGGCTACGCGATGGACCTCTGCCTGCGCGTGGTCGACAAACTGCGCGCCGACCTCAAGCGGCCCGACCTGAAAGTCCAGTACGTGATGGTCACCTCGTCCAACCGCATTCCGACGATCACCGAAGGCAGGGCCGACCTCGAGTGCGGCTCGACGACGAACAACCGCGAACGCCGCGAAAAGGTGGCCTTCACCATCCCGCACTACATCGCCGGTATCCGCATGATCGTCAAGACGTCATCGGGCATCCGCAAGTGGGAGGACCTGCGCGACAAGACCATCGTCACCACCAAGGGCACCACCAGCGTGGCCGAGCTGCGCAAAATGAACGACGTGCGCGTGCTGAACATGAAGTTCATCGAGGCGAAGGATCACGCCGAATCGTTCGCGATGGTCGAGGCCGGCAAGGCCGATGCCTTCCCGATGGACGACGTGCTGCTCTACGGCTTTCGCGCCAACGCCAAGAACCCCGGCGACTACGCCGTGGTGGGCGACATGCTGACGGTCGAGCCCTACGCGATCATGCTCAGCAAGGACGACGCCGAGTTCAAGCGCCTCGTCGATCGCGCGATGACCAACATCATCCTCGACTACGAAGCCGAGAAGCTCTACAAGAAGTGGTTCCAGCAACCGATTCCGCCGCATGGCGCGAAGCTGGACATCCCGATGAGCTTCCTGCTGCGCGATTCGTTCAAGTACCCGAGCGACAAGGTCGCCGACTGATCGAGAACGTCCGAAGCTTCACGCCGCCGTCTTGAACGGCGGCGTTTTTGTTTGCGGTCGGTCAGTGCCGCGGAAGCATCGGTCTGCCGAGCATGCGCGAGAGCACGGCCTCCGGCGAGTGCGTGCGGTCGGCAATCGCGGCCGGGTCCAGGTAGAACGTCTGCTCCACCATCGCGCGGCCGCGCATGGCCGCGTGCAGCGCCTGATCGCTGAAGACGACCCACGTGGCACCCGGCGCGAACTCGAAGGTCTGCTGCGGGGCGCTGCGCTGGTATTGCAGGTCGGCCTTGGCCAGATCGTGCAACTGGAGCATGCGATGGTCGTATTCCGAGCGCGGGCGCTTGGTGATGTGCAGCTTGTCCATCAGCCACGACTGGCCCGGCCACATCCCATGCGTCTTCGGCACGAAGCGCTGGGCAAAATCGGCAAACGGCTCGCCGATGCGCCATACGCGCGGCGCATCCGGGTCGACGTTGTGAAACACGCGCAAGAGCCGCTGGCCGTGCAGCGGGTTCGACGGAAAGGAATCGACATGCAGGCGCGTATCGTCCTTGCGCCAGCTCACGGGGCGGCCGGCAATCTGCGCCGGGCGCAGCGACGTGCCCGCCCGCTTCAGGTGCGGGCCGTAATCTGGAAACAGCGTGAGGACGAGGCGCTCCGCGGCATCGGCATAGCGGCGGATCAGCGCTGCGAGATCAGCCAGGTCTGCCGGTTCGCCCACCGCGCCGCGCACGGCGGTCTCGTTGGCGCGCAGGTTGATGTTCTTGGTTTTGCCGTCAGACCAGCGCGCGTCGAGAAAGCGCTGCTCGCGCGCATCGAGCGGAAAATCCAGATCGGGAAAATGCAGCACGTTGCCGCGCTCGAGCGCAGCGCGCATGGCAACGGCTTCATCGGCCGTGACATGGGGCGCCCATTCCCGCACCGGCCAGGGCACCACCATGTCGATGGCCGGCGGCTCGGCGGACGTTGCCTGGGCGGGATGGCGATGCTGTACCGACGCGTCCGTCGGCATCAAACCCTGCTGCGTGCTTCTCATGACCTGATCAATCGCTGATTGAAATAATCGCGAATGATAGAACGGCGGCCTGCTCAGCGCATCGTCAGCGAATGCAACGTCGTATGTCATACGGCCGTATTGGGCGGCCGGGGTTTAGGTCAACAGTAAAGCCGGAGCCGTTACAGGAAGTGCTTGACGACCTGTTCTTCCAGCCCGACAAACCGCACGAGCTGGCGCGAGCCGTCGGGAAACTGCTTGATGACGTGGCCGTCCGGCGTGTCGGTGTGGCGGAAGTAGATGGGGCGATCGACCGTCGCTGCGCGATGGGCCGGCAGGAAGCCTTGCAGCGATGATTCCACCGTCCACGGATCGTCCCGTTCTTCGGAAATCAGCATGTTGGTCGCCTGGAGGTTTCTTGCTTGGGAAAGGAAGCATAACGTTCGGCCACAATCGTGCAAAGTTCGTAATACTTAAATCTGGCTTCTTCGACCGATCGTTCGTTCGATTTACCGTTTGCGGCGGGGCGCGCCCGCGCACATTGTGGGGCGCGCCCGACAAAACCCATGCCATCATCAATGTTTCACAGTGTTCTGATCGCAGCCCGCGCCGGCGGGCTTGCCGCCCTCGATGCGTGACGCCTCCCGCTCCTGGTTTTCCGCCGTGCGTGTTCGCATGTTGCGCGCGTTCGAGCGCAAGCTCCGGCAAGCGTCGCGCATGTCGCGCAATGGACTGCGGTTCACGATCTTCCTGGCCGGCGCGATGGCCGTCGCGGTGTTTTCGCTCGTGTTTTCATGGCTGGCAGACACTGCGCTGGCGTGGCAACGCGCGTTGCACACGCACACAGCGTGGGTCGCGTGGGCCTTGCTGCCGCCGGGCCTGGCCGCGGTGCGTTGGCTGACGCTCCGGGTGGCGCCGCAGGCGCGCGGCAGCGGCATTCCGCAGGTCATCGCCACCCAGCACCTGCCGCCGTTTGGCCTGGCGCAGACCACGCTGGCGTCCTTTCCGCAGGCGCTCTGGAAGATCGCGCTGACAGCCGTGGCGCTGTTCCTCGGGGCCTCGGTGGGACGCGAGGGGCCGTCGGTGCAGGTCGGAGCGGCGGCCATGCTGGCGTGGGGCCATTGGTGGCAGCACCGCGCCGGCGTGCGTGTCGGCTTCCATGCCCAGGCGCTCCTGACGGCCGGTGCGGCCGGCGGCCTGGCGGCGGCGTTCAATACACCGCTGGCCGGGGTGGTCTTTGCCATCGAGGAGCTGGGCAAGGGCGCTGCGCTGCGGTGGGACCGGCTGGTGCTGGCCGGCGTGCTGGCCTCGGGCTTCCTGTCGCTGGCGGTGGTGGGCAACAACCCGTACTTCCGCGTGCACGAACCGATTCTTTTTCTGCGCGAGGCGTGGCCGTGGATCGTCATGGCGGCGCTCGTCTGCGGCGTGTTCGGCGGGCTGTTCGCCAAGCTCTTGCTGAGCGGCGTGGCGGGTGTGCTCCCTGTGGCCATCGGCCAGCGCGCGCAGCGTCATCCGGTCTGGACGGCGTTCGGATGCGGTGTGCTGATCGCCTGCATCGGCGCCGCCACCCACGGCGACACCTACGGCACCGGCTACGAGCAGGCGGCCGCGCTGCTCAACGGACAGCCGATCGAGACCCACTGGTTTGGCGTGGCCAAGCTCGCGGCGGCGGTCGTGTCGTACTTTGCGGGCATTCCAGGCGGCATCTTCACGCCGTCGCTGGCGATTGGTGCGGGCCTCGGCCAGCATCTGTGGCTGCTCACGGGCGGCCTGGCCGATGAACGGGTGCTCGCGCTGGTGTCGATGGCAGCCTTCCTGGCCGCCGCCACGCAGGCCCCCATCACCGCCAGCGTGATCGTCATGGAAATGACGCGCAGCCAGAACATGATGTTCCATTTGCTCGCCGCCACCCTGCTCGCTTCGTTCGTGGGCCGCCAGTTCTGTCCGCGACCGTTCTATCACGCGGCGTCGCGCGGTTTCCGGCGGGAAGCGCTGGCCGTCGAAGCCGCCTCCGAAAAGGCCGCCAAGGCCTAGCCCGGCTGGCCTTGGCGGCCCAAATTGCGTAGAATCGCCGCTCGCTCGGGCGGCCGTTGGCGTCACCCGGCACAGGTCACTCGCCGTAGCACAATGGATAGTGCACGCGCCTCCTAAGCGTGAGATACAGGTTCGATTCCTGTCGGCGGGACCACCGGATGCGGCAAAGCCAGGCAGCGTGCCTGGCTTTTTTGCTTGCTGGGTGCACAACGAACGACGAGGCCCGCCACCAGCGGGCGGGCCTATGGCTGCGGATGGCCCCGGGCCGTCTAGGTCAGCACCGGCAGAGCTTCGAGCACGAGCAGCCCGATCAGCACCCCGATGACCGTCAGCAGCACGCGGATCCCTACCCGCGCGCCTCGGATCACCAGTGGCGCAGACGCCAGTCCGATCACGCCCGCAACGCACACGGCGAGCAACAGATAAAGGTTGGAGAAGGCCATCGGGAATTCCATCATCCGCCCCTTTCCCGGCCGTCAGCGTGGCCGGTGTTTCGAGTATAGGACGCGACCCCCATCCGGCAAGCGGTGTCACGGCGGTTTGACGCACTGCAAAAAATCGTGCTATAGTCCGTGACTTGGCTGCTTACTGCCCATTGCGGTTGGCCGATGTGCTGGCTCAGGCCTGCGTCCATCGCCCATGACTCCGCCCCAAAAGCATGCGCAGCCGATTGCCATTGTGCTTGGCATCGTCTCCGATCTCCCGCGTGGATTTACATCACGCCGAAGGGACCGCCGCCCCACCTCGCTGATCCATGTGATCCACATTCAGCTTGAGGCCGGCCCACTCCCCCGCCTTGTCCGTTCTGCAGCCCGTCTGTCGAACCGGCCTTATTCGATTGGCGCCGACGCCCGTGATTAACCGGTCGCCGTATCCCCTTTCCGTCGTTCGCGTCAGTTGATGCGGCCGGCGCGGCAGCCTTACTTAAAAGCTATTCGACATGACGCAGCCTCAAGACGGCAGCGGCGCCATTGCGCACGCTGAAACCGCCACCACCACCGATCTCATCGCCAACGCCGCCACCCGTGCCAGCGCTTTTGCACAGCTGGGCCTGGACGAACGCATCGTCCGCGCGCTGGGCGAAGTGAACTACACCACGCCGACGCCGGTGCAGGCGCAAGCCATTCCGGCCTGCCTGCTGGGCCGCGACCTGCTGGTCACGAGCCAGACCGGTTCGGGCAAGACCGCAGCCTTCATGCTGCCGGCCATCCAGCGCATCAGCGAGCAGCCCGAGCCGCACCGTCCGCGCATGGACGGCCCGCCGCAGCGCATGAAGGGCCGTCGCCCCCGCCCGGCCCCAGCCAAGCCGTCGCTGCTGGTGCTCACGCCCACGCGTGAACTGGCCCTGCAGGTGACGACCGCCGCGTCGCAATACGGCCGCCACATGCGTCGGATCGTCTGTGCGAGCATCCTGGGCGGCATGCCCTATCCGAAGCAGCTCGACATGCTGGCACGCATGCCGGACATCATCATCGCCACGCCGGGCCGCCTGCTCGACCACATCGACTCGGGCCGCATCGACCTGTCGGCGCTGAACATGCTGGTGTTCGATGAAGCCGACCGCATGCTGGACATGGGCTTCGCCGACGACATCGAAGCCATCGTCGGCGCCACGCCGCAGTCGCGCCAGATGCTGATGTTCTCGGCCACCATGGACCGCCGCATCGAGCAGCTCGCCGAACGCATGATGCGCGACCCGCAGCGCATCGAGATCGCCGCCGCCAAGGTCGACCAGAGCCACATCGAAGAGCGTCTGCACTTTACCGACGACGTCTCGCACAAGGAGCGCCTGCTCGACCACCTGCTGCGCGATGCCACGCTCAAGCAGGCGATCGTGTTCACGGCCACCAAGCGCGATGCCGACTCGCTGGCCGAACGCCTGACCGAGACGGGCTTCTCCGCCGGCGCGCTGCATGGCGACATGCACCAGGGCGCCCGCAACCGCACGCTGACGGCGCTGCGCCGCGGCCAGCTGCGCGTGCTGGTAGCCACCGACGTGGCAGCACGCGGCATCGACGTGCCCGACATCACGCACGTGGTGAACTTCGACCTGCCCAAGCAGGCGGAAGACTACGTGCACCGCATCGGCCGTACGGGCCGCGCCGGCCGCAGCGGCATCGCCATCAACCTGGTGAACCACAACGACACGTTCCAATGGCGCCGCATCGAGCGCTTCGTGGACCGCCGCATCGACGCCAGCGTCATCGAAGGCCTCGAGCCGAAGCGCACGCCCAAGCCGCGCACCGGCGGCCCGCGTGCCGGCGGCGACCGTGGCGGCTATCGCGGTGGCAACGGCGGCGGCAACTGGCGCGGCCAGCGCGACGGCCATGCCGCGCGCCAAGGCAGCGGCGGCAGCAACGAAGGCCGCTTCCAGCGCAGCTTCGGTGGCGACCGCGATGGTTTCGCACCGCGTCGCGACGATCGCGGCGACCGCAACGGCGGCTACCAAGGCGGCCAGCGTGAATGGAACCGCGACGACCGCGCCCCGCGCCAGGCGTACGGCCAGCAAAACCGCGGCGACTGGCAACAGCGCCCGGCCCGCACGCAAGACGGCAACCGCGGCTACGGCAACGGTGGCGGTTATGGCAGCCGCGACGGCAACCGTGACGGCGCACCGCGTCGCTTCGGCGACAGCAACGGCAACCGCTTCGGCAACGACAACGGCAGCGGCGCCCCGCGTCGCGGCTACGGCAATCGCGATGGCAACCGTGACAGCTACGGCAGTAAGGGCCGCTCGCGCGACTTCGACCGTTGATCGGCTGAACACACCGCCGCCATGAAAAAACCCCACGTTCAAGAACGTGGGGTTTTTGCTTTCTGGGACGAGACCGATCTCCCTGCCGCGCGACCGCGCTCAGAGCGCACAGGTTCGGAAGCCGACAAAGATGTCGTCACGCTCGGGCAGCAGGAAGCCGCGGAAGCGCGGATGGCGTGCACGCTGCGGCGTATGCGCGGCGGCCCCGCGCACGGTCTGCATCGTCATGAAATGCGGCGCCGACAGGCTCGCCACGCGGCCGCGCGGCACGCCGGGCACGAAGTCCGGATACGGCTCGAATGGCGATGACGTCCATTCCCACACCTGGCCCCAATGGAAGCCGGCCCGGCCCTGCACCGCGGCCATCTCCCATTCGTCTTCGGTCGGCAGGCGGCGTCCGGCCCAGCGGCACCACGCCTGCGCTTCGTACAGGCTCACGTGGCGCACGGGTTCGTCGCGGTTGAGCGTGCGCGCCTGGCCGTAGCGCTGTACCTGCCACGCACGCGTGGCCGGTTCCCGCTGCCAGCCGAGAGGCGCGGAGCGCTCCTGCATCATCAGCCACTCCATGCCGGCTGGCGACCACCATTGCGGATGGTCATACCCGCCATCCTCGATGAACTCCAGATACTGGCCGTTGGTGACCGGCTGCGCGTCGATCTCGAACGCGGGCACATACGTCCGATAGGGCGGGCACTCGTTGTCGAAGAAGAAGCCGTCGGCATCCGGCCAGCCCATCTGGAATCGACCGCCGGGCAGCGACAGCATCTGCGCGGCCGGCACGGGAACGGCAGCCAGCGGCGGCTGCCCCGCCGGTTGCAGGCCAAGTATCTGCAGCAGGCCGTGCAGGTGCTCGGCGCGCAGGTCTTCATGGAAGACCGCCCACCGGAACGGCTCCAGCGCCGCATCATCGTCGGTGCCGAGCGTCGCGAGCTTGCGCAGCACGCGGTCGAGCACGTCATGTGCGTATTGCTTGACCGCGGCGATGCCGGGCAGCGTGAGTTCCCAGCAGGCGTCGGGCGGCATGCGGTCCATGTCGAAGAAGGTATCGGCGCCGTCCAGTGCGGCGGGCAGCGTGGCCTGCCAGCGCGCGAGATCCCACTCCGTACCGGCACCGTCTTCGATGGTGTCGCTGCCGCTGCGGCGCGGCTCGCGCAGGCACCAGAATTCGGCAAACCAGGCCAGTTGGCCCAGTGTCCAGAGCGGCGGCGCGTGGTGCGGCACGCGCTCGATCTGCCAGCCGCGCTGCGTATCGCCGAAGGCCGACAGCAGCGCAAGCGTGCGATTGCGTGCATCGACCAGGCTGTGCGCGATGCCCTGGCGTGGCAGGCGGCGGCCGTCGGTCCAGTCGGGAAGCGATCCAATGAAGGTCGGATCGGGAAGCATGAAGAATTCAGCCATCGCGGCACACCTCGGGCGGGAATCGATCCATTATCGCACCGCCCTCCGGGCTCGCGAGCCGCGCTAGCGGCTGATGCTCGCATGGCACACGGCAAAGTCGCTGGCGGCATCGGTCCATGCGTGCAGGTCGTCGAAGCCGGCATCCGCAAACAGCTTGCGCAGGCGGGGCAGATCGTATTTGACCGAATTCTCGGTATGGATGCGCTCGCCGGCGGCAAAGGCGCGCGTGTGCTTGCCCCACCGCACCGTCACATCGCGACGGGCTTCGAGGTGCATCTCGATCCGGTGCACGTCGTTGCGGTACAGCGCGAGATGGCGCCAATCCCGCACATCAAAGTCGGCACCGAGCAGCCGGTTCAGGTTGCGCAGGATGTTGAGGTTGAACGCGGCCGTCACGCCCAGCGGGTCGTCGTACGCGGCTTCCAGCCGGCGTGGATCCTTGATCAGGTCGATCCCGATCAACATGCTGTCCCCCGGCGATGAAGCCTCGCGCAGGCGACCGAGGAAGGCGCAGGCTTCGTCAGGCGTGAAGTTGCCCAGGCTCGATCCCGGATAGAACCACACGCGCCGGCCCGAACCCACGGCGTCGGGCAGGGCCAGCGGCGCGCACAGGTCTGCGCCGATACCCACCATCGGCAGATGCGGATGCTGACGCGCCAGCGCGCGCAGCGTGTCGCGCAGAAAATCCGCCGAGATGTCGATCGCCACATAGCGCGAGGGCGCCAGCGTGCGGAACAGGCGCGCGGCCTTCTCGCAATTGCCGGCGCCCAGGTCGACGAGCGTTGCGCCGCGCCCCACGCGCAAGGCGATCTCGGCGGCATGCAGGCTGAAGATCGCGGCTTCGGTGCGGGTCGGGTAGTACTCCGGCAGATCGGTGATCGCCTCGAACAGGCGCGAACCGAGCGCGTCGTAGAAGAACTTCGGGCTCACGCTGGCCGTGGGCGCGAGCAGGCCGGCTTCGGCCTCGGCACGCAGCGCAGCATCGTCTTCGGTAAAGAGTTGGTAGAACGTCAGGCCTGCGCCGACGGCGTCGACGGTGGCCGGCGGCTGGATCAGTCGGGCCAGCGCGCGGCGGGCATAGGCATCGGCGGACGGCTTGGTGGCCTGCATGGTGTCTCCCGTTGGAGTGGAACGGCACGGTGCTGCATGGTCTGAAAGCCGTAGGCAGCGAGAAATGTGCCATGGGCTCCGCACTGGTGACGCATCGACGAGTTTGCAGCGTAGACGCCGCTTTGTGACAGCGCCACCGTTCTTTCACCCGAGCCCCTGGCAATGCCGCATCCCGCCGAACGTAAAAATCACCTGCCTCGCTGAAAAAACCGCGCATGTGGCGATGCGACGCCATGGCTACGCTTGCGCACCGCAACATGGCAGGAGTGCGCTACAATGCGGGCTTCCTCAAAGGGGAGTAGCTCGGGGGTTCTTCAGCCCCAGGCACGATCGTCATGACGAAGCATGCGCTTCCGGTCGTGCCGGCATCGGCAGGTTGCCAGCCTGCCCGTGTCGAGCAAGACCTTTGCAACCGGATTCATGGTCTGCAAAGCGTCTCGCCCCAGCATTCCATGCGGTTCGGTCCACCGGTTTTTCACTGTTGTTTGACCTGGAGCCACCATGGAATGGTTGTCTGACATCTTCACCATGCAGTTTGCAGCGGCGCTGGCATCGATCATCGTGATCGACCTCGTGCTTGCAGGCGATAACGCCATCCTCATCGCGCTGGCCGCGCGCAACCTGCCGCCCGAGCTGCAGAAGAAGGCCATCCTCTGGGGCGCCGCCGGTGCCATCATCGTGCGGGCGCTGATGACGCTGGCGGTGGTGTGGCTGCTGAAGATCCCAGGCCTGATGCTGGTGGGCGGCCTCGCGCTGGTATGGATTGCGTGGAAGCTGCTCGCTGACGAAGGTCAGGGCGATGACGAACACGGCCCCGGCAGCACCACGCTGATGGGTGCCATGAAGACCATCATCATCGCCGACGCCGTGATGGGCATCGACAACGTGCTCGCCATTGCGGGCGCATCGCACGGCAGCTTCCTGCTGGTGGTGCTCGGCCTCCTGATCAGCGTGCCCGTGGTCGTGTGGGGCAGCGGCGTGGTACTGCGCCTGATCGAGCGCTTCCCGATCATTGTCTACGGTGGTGCGGCGGTGCTGGCCTATACCGCCGCGCACATGATCGTGGCGGAGCCCGTTCTCAAGCCGTTCTTTGCGGAACGGCGGCCGCTGATGTGGGCCGTGTACGCGCTGGTGTTCGCGATCGTGCTGGGCGGCGGCTGGCTCGTCCAGCGCCGCCGCCAGCAGGCCGCCTAAGCCTGGATCGGCTGGCCGGCGAGGACTCGCGCCAGCATGGCGCGGTCGATGTTGCCGCCGGTCAGCGGCAGGCCGATGCGCAACCCGGCCAACTGGTCCCGCTGCTGCCATGCGCCCGCCAGGGCCGCGGCGGCAGCGCCCTCGGCCACATTGTGCGTGGTGGAGAAGTACAGGCGGATGGCCTCGGCCACTGCATCGTCCGTCACGGAAACGACCGCGTCGACGCCGGCCCACATCACCTCCAGCGCCTGGGCGTCCGGCGTGCGGACGGCCAGCCCATCTGCGAGCACCGTCGACACTGGCGCCGAGACCGGGGCGCCACTCGCGAACGAATGCGCATAGCACTGTGCGTGCGCAGACACCACGCCCACGATGCGGGTCGACAACCCCAGCGCATCGCGCGCCCGCACCGCCGCGCAAATACCCGAGCCCATGCCGATCGGCACGTAGACGACGTCCAGCGGCACGGCCTCGAAGAACTCCAGCCAGTAGCTCGCCACACCCACGACCAGGTCTTCGTGATACGAAGGCACGTAGTGCAAGCCTCGCTCGGCCGCGAGTTGCGCAGCCACCTCGCGGCTGGCCTGGAAGTCCTCGCCCACCTCGATCAGCTCGGCACCCAGGCCGCGCATGGCGGCGTTCTTCTCGACGCTGTTGCCATGCGGCACGACGATGGTGGCGGCCAGGCCGCTTCGGCGTGCGGCCAGGGCGATCGACTGACCGTGATTGCCACGCGTTGCGGCAATCACACCGCGCAGCCTGGGCTCGCGGCTGCGCAAGGCGTGCAGATAGGTCAATCCGCCGCGCACCTTGAACGCACCCACCTCCGTATGGTTCTCGTGCTTGACCCACACGGCGGCTCCCAAGGCTTGCGACAACAGAGGCCAGCCATATTGGGGCGTCGGCGGAATCACCGCGTGGACGACACGTGCGGCGGCGCGCAGGCGACGCAGTTCAGCGGCACGGTCGAGCGAGGGGGCGGGGTTCACGGGCGACATGGCAATCTCCGGCAGACAGTTGGCAGCGATGAGCGCATCTTCCCAGGCGATTCTGCCCCGCAACATCGACAATTCCGCGGTTTGTCAGTCCAACTGTTCCGCCCCGCCAGCCGGGCCAGTTTGCGGACACCGCCAGTACAGTCGGGCCGTGGCCGCCCACGTTACAATGCGGCTCAACCGATTTCCGACGCCCTGCTCCACGAATGCAGCCCTATCTCGATCTGATGCGCCATGTCTACGAACATGGCACCGACAAAGCCGACCGCACCGGCACCGGTACGCGCTCCGTGTTCGGCTACCAGATGCGCTTCAACCTGCAGGACGGCTTCCCGCTGGTGACCACCAAGAAGGTCCACATCAAGTCCATCGTCTATGAACTGCTATGGTTCCTCCAGGGCGCGACCAATGTGCGTTGGCTGCAGGACAACGGCGTGACGATCTGGGACGAGTGGGCCGATGCCGACGGCGAGCTGGGCCCCATCTATGGCTATCAGTGGCGCTCGTGGCCGACGCCCACCGGCGAGCACATCGACCAGATCGCCGAGCTGATCGCGCAGATCAAGCGCAATCCGGATTCGCGCCGATTGATCGTCTCGGCCTGGAACGTGGCCGACATTCCGCGCATGAAGCTGCCGCCCTGCCATGCGTTCTTCCAGTTCTACGTGGCCGACGGCAAGCTGTCGTGCCAGCTGTACCAGCGCAGCGCCGACATCTTCCTCGGCGTGCCGTTCAATATCGCCAGCTATGCGCTGCTCACGCACATGATCGCGCAGCAGACCGACCTGGACGTAGGCGACTTCGTCTGGACCGGCGGCGACTGCCACCTCTACAACAACCACTTCGAACAGGTCGAAACGCAGCTCGCGCGCGAGCCGCTGCCGCTGCCCAAGCTGCACATCAAACGCAGGCCCGAGAGCATCTTCGATTACCGGTACGAAGACTTCGAGATCGTCGGCTACCAGAGCCATCCGGCCATCAAGGCGCCTGTGGCGGTGTAACGGCATGACGATCCTCACGCTCATCGTCGCCCGCGCCCGCAATGGCGTCATCGGCCGCGACAACGACCTTCCCTGGCGCCTGCCCGAAGACCTCGCGCATTTCAAACGCACCACCATGGGCGCGCCCATCGTGATGGGCCGCAAGACGTACGAATCGATCGGCCGACCGCTCCCGGGCCGCCGCAACATCGTCGTCACGCGCAATGCCAAGCTGGAGTTGCCGGGCTGCGAGATCGCATATTCGATGGAAGACGCGCAGCGCCTGTGCGTGGGCGCCGAGCAGATCTTCCTCATCGGCGGCGCGCAGCTGTATGCGGATGCCCTGCCGAGCGCCGATCGCCTGATCGTGACCGAGATCGACGCCGACTTCGAAGGCGATGCGTACTTTCCGGCGCCCGATCCCAAGGTGTGGCGCGAAGTCGCGCGCGAGACGCACCACGCCACACCGCCCAACGATTTCGACTACGCCTTCGTGACATACGAACGGCCTCCCTCGGACGAGCAATAAGCCAGTAGCGGCCACAAAGAAAAACGCGCTCAGTTACGAGCGCGTTGTTTGTTCCTCGCTGCGGCAATTCACTCGCCGGCAATCGTCATCTGCTCGATCAGGATGGAGCCGGTTTCCTTCGTGCCGCGCACCAGTGCATCCGCGCCGATGGCGACGATCTGGCGGAACATGTCACGCAGGTTGCCCGCGATGGTGATCTCTTCCACGGGGTATTGGATCACACCGTTCTCCACCCAGTAGCCCGACGCACCGCGCGAGTAGTCGCCCGTCACGTAGTTCACGCCCTGACCCATCAGTTCAGTCACCAGCAGGCCCGTGCCCATGCGGCGCAGCATGCCTGCAAAGTCGTCTTCAGGCCCGGTCTTGTCGGAGAACAGCGTCAGGTTGTGCGAGCCCCCCGCGTTACCCGTCGTCTGCATGCCGAGCTTGCGCGCGGAATACGTCGACAGGAAGTAGCCCTCCACCACGCCGTTCCTGACCACATCGCGGCGCTGGGTACGCACGCCTTCCTCATCGAACGGCGCGCTGCCCATGCCGTTCAGAACGTGCGGGTCTTCCTTGATCTGCACGTGCGGCGCAAAGACTTCCTTGCCCAGCGAATCGAGCAGGAACGTCGATTTGCGATACAGTGCGCCGCCCGACACCGCCTGCACGAACGCACCCAGCAGGCCCGCCGCCAACGGTGCCTCGAAGAGCACCGGGCACTTGCGGGTGGTCAGCCGGCGCGCGCCCAGGCGTGCCAGCGCACGCTCCGCGGCGTACTTGCCGATGGCCTCGGGCGCAGCGAGATCCTTGGGCGATCGCTTGGAGGAATACCAGTCGTCGCGCTGCATATGCGCGCCCGAGCCGGCAATCGGCGCGGCCGAAATGAAGTGCCGCGAATACGGATAGCCGCCCATGAAACCACGCGAAGTGGCCAGCACGAAGTGCGAATGCTGCGCCGAAATGCTCGCGCCGTCGCTGTTGCGGATCTTCGGGCTCACGGCAAAGGCGGCGGCCTCGGCGGCGCGGGCGATCTCGACGGCGGCTTCGGCATCGATCGTCCACGGGTGGTAGAGCTGCAGGTCTTGCGGGTGCTTCTCCAGCAGTTCCTCTTCTGCCAGGCCCGCGGCATCGTCATCGGCCGTAAACCGAGCGATGTTGTAGGCCGCTTCCACTGTTGATCGCAGTGCGGCCGGCGAGAAATCCGACGTGCTGGCGTTGCCGCGCTTCTTGCCCAGCATGACCGTCACGCCGACGACCTTGTCGCGGTTCTGTTCGATGGTCTCGATCTCGCCCTTGCGCACCGTGACCGACAGGCCCTGCCCTTCGGAGATTTCCGTTGCGGCGTCGGTGGCGCCGAGCTCGCGTGCAATGCGCAGCACATCGGTGGCCATCTCCTGGAGCTGTTCGCGGCGATACGCGAAAACGGAACCGGTGGTGGAATCGAGCGTTTGAGACATAGGCGAAGAGGAGAGAAACTTGGGCCCGTGCGGGGCCGTTTTTGGCGGAAACGCCCATCATAGCAAGATACAATGCGCGCCATGAGCCGAGCATCCCGACACAACCCCACGTATCTGCAACCTGTCGTGCGCACCGACATCGGTGACGAGGACGACCCGGATACGCCCAAGAGCAAATCGCAGCGCAAGCGCGAGGTCAACGCCCTCCAGGACCTCGGCAGCGCACTGGAAGCGCTGCCCAAGGACAAACTCGCCAAGGTGCCGCTGCCCGAAACGCTGGCCGACGCCCTGCGTGAGGCCAAGCGCATCACGAGTCACGAGGGCAAGCGCCGCCAGATGCAGTACATCGGCAAGCTGATGCGCGCTCTCACCGACGAAGACGTCGAAGCCATCCGCCGCGTGATGGCCACGTTCGTGGGTGCTTCCAAGGCGGAAACCGCGCGCCTGCACGCCATCGAGCGCTGGCGCGACCGGCTGATCGCAGGCGACGATGCTGTCACCGAGTTCATCGCCGCGCATCCGGATACCGACGTGCAGGCTCTGCGGACACTGGTGCGCAACGCGCGTAAGGAAGTGCAACTGGCCAAGCCGCCCAGGTCGTCGCGCGAGTTGTTCCAGATGGTCAAGCAGACGCTGGCCGGCAATGACCGCGAAGACGAATCCGACCAACCCGAAGCCGAAGACGACCGCGCATGACTGCCTCCGCCCCGCTCACCCGCCGGCACGCCGACGAACTGATCGTCGGTTTTGTATCGATTTCGGACCGCGCCTCAGCCGGCACGTACCAGGACGAAGGGATTCCGGCACTGCGCGACTGGTTTGGCACCGCGCTGTCGTCGCCATGGCAAGGGGTGGAACGACTGATTCCGGACGATCGGGCGACGATCTCCGAAACGCTGATCGACCTCGTCGACCACGCCGGCTGCGACCTGGTGCTCACCACTGGCGGCACCGGCCCCACGCGCCGCGACGTCACGCCCGAGGCCACGCTCGCTGTCGCCACGAAGGAGATGCCCGGTTTCGGCGAGCAGATGCGCCAGATCAGCCTGCAGTTCGTACCGACGGCGATCCTGTCGCGGCAGGTGGCAGTCATCCGCGAAACGCCGACCCGCGCAGCGTTGATCATCAACCTGCCTGGCCAGCCGCGCGCCATCAAGGAAACGCTCGAAGGCCTGAAAGATGTGGAGGGCCGCGCTACGGTGCCGGGCATCTTTGCCGCCGTGCCGTACTGCATCGACCTGATCGGCGGCCCGTACATTGAAACGTACGACAGCGTGGTCAAGGCCTGGCGACCCAAGCATGCCGTCCGCGCGAAGCCGCTGCAGGCTTAAGGCGCGACCGACGAGGCCAGCGCCTCGGCCTCCGGCGTCTGGCGCTCATCGCGGATGAAGTGCTCGCGGTAGTAGCGCAGCTCCTCGATCGACTCGATGATGTCCGCATACGCCGTGTGCTGCTGACGTTTCACGAAGCCCTTGGCAATGGCCGGCTGCCAGCGCTTGCAGAGCTCCTTGAGCGTGGAGACGTCCAGATTGCGGTAATGGAAGTACGCCTCCAGCTTGGGCATGTAGCGCGCCATGAACCGGCGGTCCTGGCAGATGGAGTTGCCGCACATCGGCGATTTGCTTTTCGGCACCCACTTCTTGAGGAATTCGAGCAATTCGGCTTCGGCTTCGGCTTCCGTCGTGGTCGAAGCCTTGACCTTGTCGATCAGGCCCGAGCGGCCGTGCGTGCCCTTGTTCCATGCGTCCATGCCGTCGAGCAGCTCGTCGGACTGGTGAACCACGAGCACCGGACCTTCCGCGAGCACGTTCAGTTCCGAATCGGTCACCACCACGGCCACTTCGATGATGCGGTCGTTCTCGGGGCTCAGGCCGGTCATCTCCATGTCGACCCAGACCAGGTTGTTGTCGCTCTTGGCGGCAATCCTGGCGGGGGCGGCGCTGGTGGAGGATGCAACGGGCTGGGAAACAGGGTTACTCACGCGAAGGCCTTGAGAAAATGACTGAAGGCTATAATTTTCGCATATTCGATAGGGTTTCCCCCACATGCCAGCCTTTACCGTTGTCTTTCTGGTCGCTCTCGCCCTGATGTCCGCCACACGCCTGTGGCTCGCGGCCCGGCAGATTCGCCACGTGGCGCGTCACCGCAACGCCGTGCCCGCGCAGTTTGCCGAGGCGATCACGCTCGACATGCACCAGAAGGCCGCCGACTACACCATCGCCCGTACCCGCCTGGCGATGCTCGAAGTGCCGGTGCAAGCCGCGCTGCTCATCGCGCTGACCCTGTTCGGCGGGCTGAACTGGATCAACCAGGCCTGGCTCGGCGTGTTCGGCCCCGGCTATGCGTATGCGGTCGCGCTCATTGCGTCGGTCATCGTCATCAGCAGCGTGGTCGAGCTGCCGTTCTCGCTGTACGCACAATTCGTCGTCGAGGAACGCTTCGGCTTCAATCGCATGACGTGGAAGCTCTGGGCGGTCGACCTGATCAAGGGCATCCTCATCGGCACCGTGCTGGGCCTGCCGCTGCTGCTCGCCGTCCTCTGGCTGATGGACAAGATGGGCGCGCACTGGTGGCTCTACACCTGGATCGTCTGGATGGCGTTCATGCTGTTCGTGCAGGCCATCTACCCGAACGTCATCGCCCCGCTCTACAACAAGTTCACCCCGCTGCAGGACGAAGAGATGCGTACGCGCATCGAAAGTCTGCTCAAGCGGTGCGGGTTCGCCAGCAAGGGCCTGTTCGTGATGGATGGCAGCCGCCGCAGCGCGCACGGCAACGCCTACTTCAGCGGCTTCGGCGCGACCAAGCGCATCGTCTTCTTCGATACGCTGCTCGAGCGCCTGAATGCTTCCGAAATGGAAGCCGTCCTGGCGCATGAGCTCGGGCACTTCAAGCGCCACCACATCACGAAGCGCATCGCCGTCACGTTTGTGTTGAGCCTCGGTGCGCTCGCGCTGCTGGGCTGGCTGATGACGCGGACGTGGTTCTACCTCGGCCTTGGCGTCGCCCCCAATCTTGGCGCCGACAACCACGCGCTGGCGCTGATGCTGTTCTTCCTGGTGCTGCCGGTGTTCACGTTCTTCGTGTCGCCGCTGGCGAGCCTGTCGTCGCGCAAGGACGAATACGAGGCCGACGCGTTTGCCGCCGAGCACGCGGATGCCAAGCAACTCGTCTCGGCCCTCGTCAAGCTGTTCCAGGACAACGCCTCGACGCTGACGCCGGACCCGGTGTACTCGACCTTCTACTACTCGCACCCGACCGCGTCGCAGCGCGTGGCGCGTCTCGTGCAGGCCGGGGCATGACGCGCGGCAAACCGGGCCGCGCCCACAAGCAGGCTGCCACGGGCGAGCGCGGGCTTGTCATCGCCGCGCACGGCCGTCACTACCTGGTCGAACGCGAAGGCAGCGGCTTGCTGCAGTGCTTTCCGCGCGGCAAACGCAGTGAATGCGCCGTCGGCGATCACGTCATCTATGAGGCGACCGCGGTCGACCAGGGTGTCGTCGTGCGCGTGGAAGAGCGGCGCAATCTGCTCTATCGGTCCGACCAGTTCAAATCGAAAATGCTGGCGGCCAACCTGGACCAGGTCATCATCATGCTCGGCACCGAACCGAGCTTCTCCGAAGACCTGCTCGGCCGCGCGCTCGTTGCGGCGGAGTCCCTCGGCATCGCGCCGCTGATCCTGCTCAACAAGATCGACCTGACGGCGCGGCTCGAGACAGCACGCTCGCGGCTCGCGCTGTATCGGGAGCTCGGCTACACGATCGTGGAACTGTCCGTGCACGGTGCCGCCGAAGCCGCACACGCGGCACTGCAGCCGCATGTGGCCGGGCGCGCGTCCATCCTCATCGGGCAATCCGGGATGGGCAAGTCATCGCTGCTGAATCTGCTGATTCCGGGCGTCGATGCGCAGACGCGCGAGATCTCCGAAAAGCTCGATTCCGGCAAGCACACGACCACGTTCACGCGGCTCTACCATCTCCCTGCAGACTGGGGCCGCGACGGTGTGCTGATCGATTCGCCCGGCTTTCAGGAATTCGGCCTGCACCACCTGACCGAAGGCATGCTCGAGCGGGCCTTCCCGGAATTCCGCCCGCATCTGACCGCATGCCGCTTTTACAACTGCCGCCACCTGCAGGAACCTGGCTGTGGCATTCTGGGAGCGATGGAGGAAGGCAAGATTGATCCGCGCCGACACCAGCTCTACGCGCAGTTGCTGCACGAATCGGAGCAGCAGAAGCCCTGGTAGCGGCAGATGGACGTTCGGGGAGGCTGTGAGATGAAACTGTTGATCAGCAGTCCGTCGCTCGGCATGGCCGCGCATTGGCAGAACGTGCTGACCGCGGCCGGCATCCGCACCGAACTGCGCAACATTTACCTCAGCAGCGTGGCGGGTGACGTTCCGCCGCAGGATTGTGCGGCCCAGGTGTGGCTCGTGGACCCGGCGCAGGAAGTCCAGGCGCAGGCAGTGCTCGACCAGGCGCAACATCCGCCCCCCGGCTCGGCCTGGCGCTGCACGCACTGTGGGGAAATGCACGAACCGCAGTTCGCCCAGTGCTGGCGCTGCGGAAAAGACCGCGAGGACGCGGCCTGACGGGTCAGATACCGTGCCCGGTCAACCGAGCCACACGGCTATCGACAGCATCGCGAGCAGCAGCATCCACAGCACCACCGCACGCCACACCAACCCCACCGCGGACTGCAGGGTACGCACGTTCGGCTCTTGGCCGACTTCCATCGGATACGCCGCGTCTTCGTCGGCGAGGCTGTCTGCCGAATCGCGTTGCGGAATCGGCGTGCCAAGGCGTACGCCCAAGGCCCCCCCGCCAGCGGCCAGCAAGATACCGTTGACCTCGTCGCTCCATTTGGCCGCCCGATTGCGCCAGGCGTAGATGGCGTCTTCAAAATTACCGACGATGGCGAAGCCGATAGCGGTCAGGCGCGAGGGAACGTAATCGATGACGAAGAACGCCTGGCGCGCAAACAGGCCAAGGGCGGGGCTGCGCGTCGACGAGGTATCGCTCCAGTGGCGGGCAAGATATTCTGCGCCGCGATACAGCACGACACCCGCCGGGCCGATCGGCACCAGAAACCAGAAGAACACCCCAAACACATGGCGATGCGCCGCCACGATCGCGCATTCGAGCGTGTGACGGACGATCTCGTTTGCCGGCATATCCGTCGTGTCGCGCCCCGACCACTCGTTGAGCAACAGGCGCGCGGTGACCACGTCATCGCTGCGCAGCGCCTCGTGGATATCCGTGAAATAGTGGCTGAACTGGCGGAAGCCGAGGGTCAGGTAGACCATCAGCACGTTCCACAGAAAGGCGAGCACGAGGCTGATCGACGACAGCAGGTAATGTACCAGCGCAACCACCACCACGGCAGGCAGCGTGACCACACACCAGGCCAGCACAGCATCGCGGCGATTGCCGGTATCGAACCATTCTTCCGCCCGCGCGGCCAACGCACGCACGACATCGTAGATGGGGTTGTCGCGGCTGAGCGCACGGAACTGTTCGACGATCAGCGCGCAGAGTACGGAGAAGAAAGTCATTGGAGGGGCGTTGCGAAGGCGTTGATCACGCCGTGAAGGCGATGTGCAAGACGATAGCACACAGCGTGCGCGCAACAGCGCACCGTGACACGGACGCTACGCCGCCAGCAGGTGATACAGGTTGCGGAGCATGCCCGCCGTCGCGCCCCAGATGAAGTGGTATGCGCCGTCGGACCGACGATATGGCATGGCATAGAAGCGGCGCACGCGGTCTTCCCAGCGCAACTCGCGCACCTCGTGGTTGGCCGGGTCCATCAGGAAGGCGAGCGGCACTTCAAAGACTTCGGCGACTTCACTCGGATCCGGCCGCAGCACAAAATCCGGTGTGAGCAGCCCCACCACGGGGCTCACGTGAAAACCCGTGCCGGTGATGTAGTCCGGCAGGCGGCCGACCACCTCGATGTGGTCGCCCGCGATGCCCACTTCCTCGTCCGTCTCGCGTAGTGCGGTATCAACGGCGTCACGGTCAATGGCTTCGCGCCCGCCGCCCGGAAAGCTGATCTGCCCCGCATGCTGGCTGAGCGACGCATTGCGTTGCGTCAGCAGCACCGTCAATCCCGCGTCACGCTGTACCAGAGGCACCAGGACGGCAGCCTCGCGCAGCTTGAGCGACGCGTCGATCAGACGCGACTCGTCCGTATGCTCCGGCTCCCAGTCGGGCGGCGTACGCAGACGATCGCGCACGAACTCGGCCGTCAGCCGCTCCGCCCCGAGCGCCGGCAACGATGCCTCGGACGGCACCACGGGCAACTGCTGGGGATCGAACACGGGACGGCGCATGAAGGGAAACAATGAGTGGTGGGCAGAAGGCAGCCAGCGCGTCCATCTTCCACCCCGAAAGAGAAAAAAGGCACCCGAAGGTGCCTTTTCGCAATGCGCGCAGATTACTCCGCAGCGGCTTCCTTGCGCTTGAAGGTCAGCTTCTCCTTGATGCGTGCCGACTTCCCCGAGCGCTCGCGCAGGTAGTACAGCTTGGCACGGCGAACATCGCCGCGACGCTTCACTTCGATGCTGGCCAGCAGCGGCGAGTACAGCTGGAACGTACGCTCCACGCCTTCGCCCGAAGAAATCTTGCGAACGATGAACGACGAGTTCAGGCCGCGATTGCGCTTGGCAATCACCACGCCTTCATACGCCTGCACACGCTTGCGGTTGCCTTCCACGACGTTCACGTTGACGATCACGGTATCGCCAGGGGCGAACGGGGGGATCGTCTTGTTGGCCGTCAGGCGCTTGATTTCTTCCTGCTCGATTTGCTCGATGAGATTCATCTTTTTCTCCTTGACCATCATGCCGGCGTTTTGCCCGGTACCAACCGTGGCCCCGGTAGAGGATGGGAACTTCAATCGGCCGAGGCTTCCGGTGTGGAAACTTCCGACCCCTTTGCCGTTATCACCGCGGCAGCGAGGAAAGCCTCATCGCTGCGGGACAACAAACCTTGCCTGCGCGCAGCGTCGATCAGATCGGGCCGCTTGCGCATCGTATTCAACAGCGCCTGCTGGCGGCGCCACTTCTCGATCTCGGCGTGGTGGCCGCCCAGCAATACATCGGGCACACGCACACCTTCGTACTCTTCCGGCCGTGTGTAGTGCGGACAGTCGAGCAGGCCGTTGACGAAACTGTCCTGCACCGCCGACTGCGCGTCGCCCAGCACACCGGGCAACTGCCGCACGACCGCATCGATGATGGCCATCGCCGCGATCTCGCCGCCAGACAGCACGAAATCGCCGAGGCTGATTTCCTCATCGACCCGGCGATCGACCAGGCGCTGGTCAATCGCCTCATAGCGCCCGCACAGCAGCGTGAGGGCCGGCAGCTGCGCCAATTCCATCACTCGCCGGTGCGTGAGCGGCTTGCCTTGCGGCGACAGCAGCACCACATGCGAAGCTACCGGCGCCTGCGCGTCACGGATCGCATCGAGCGCGGCTTCCAGCGGCTTGGCGAGCATCACCATGCCCGGGCCACCGCCATAAGGCCGGTCATCCACGGTACGGTAATTGTCCGTCGTGAAGTCGCGCGGGTTCCAGGTACGCAACGTGTACACCTGCTGCTTGGCTGCCCGGCTGGTGATACCCCAGTCGGTCAGCGCCCGGAACATCTCCGGGAACAGCGAGATGACATCGAACTGCATCGCCGAATTCTCCGGCCGCATGTTCAGTAATCCAGACCCCAGTCGACGACGATGCGCTTGCCCGCAACATCCACCGACTTCACGTAGACCTCGACAAACGGCACCAGCCGCTCGACGTCGTCTTCTCCAACGACCCGCAAGATCTGATGCGCGCCGTTGTCGATCAGGCCAGCCACCGTACCGAGCGTTTCCTGCTGTTCGTTGACGACAGTGGCGCCGATCAGGTCGACCCAATAGAACTCGTCGTCATCCGGCTCGGGAAACTCTGCCCGGCTGACCCACACGGCACAGCCACGCAGCGCCTCGGCGACATTGCGGTCCGGCACCGCAGGCGAACCTGCCACCACCGTACCGCTGTGCTCGCGCGATGTGCCGACCGAGAACACCCGCCATTCCGCAGATGCAGCCGGCACAGCAGCAGCCGGCTTCAGCCACCACGTACGCGCATTCAGCAACGCGTCGGCATCCCCATGCGGCTGCACCTTGATCCAACCGCGAATGCCATAGGCACCGCCCACATAGCCGACCTCGACAAGATCATCGGGCAGCGCCGGGTTGCCGCCGACCCGCGGCCGCATGGCCTGCAAGCGTTCGGCCACCTTTTGCGAGGCGGTCTCGGCAGCTTTGGTCACGGGGCTTTTACGTGCCCCCGACGGTGTCGATACCGGGCGCGTCACGGCAGGAAGTGCTCGGACGGCACCGTCGATCGACGCATGCTAAAACTCAGGCAGCCGCCTTCTTGGCGCCCTGCTTCACCAGACGGGCGACCGTCGGCGACAGTTGCGCGCCCACGCCTTCCCAGTAGGTCAGACGGTCTTGAGCAATGCGCAGACCTTCTTCGCCTTCGGAGGCGAGCGGATTGTAGAAACCGACGCGCTCGATGAAACGGCCATCACGGCGGTTACGCGAGTCGGTCGCGACGATGTTGAAGAACGGGCGCTTCTTGGAGCCACCGCGGGCCAGACGGATCACGACCATGGATCTTTTCCTTGAAAAACTGGGTATGCGTACAGAGAAACACGCGATTATAGCTCAATTTTCCAGACCAAACAAACACTTAGGAGCATCGCAACCACGCTGCTGTCGGCGCGACCTGGTACAGAGGTTCGCCGGCTGGGCGATTATGCTTGCCGCGTGGCTTGGCGCCGGATCCTCAGCGGGAGCCAAACCCTTGCTGGACACGCTGCGCGTGCCGTCCGGCTTCCGGGTCGAATTGCTCACCGACGCGATACCCGCCGCGCGCGAGATGGCGCTGTCTCCCGCGGGCATCCTGTATGTTGGCAGCCGCGCGGGCAACGTGTACGCGCTGCCGCTGCAGGCGCCAAACGCGCACGTGCGGATCGTGGCGTCGGATTTGAAATTGCCGGTGGGGGTAGCCTGGCACGGCGGCAGCCTCTATATCTCGGCGGTGTCGCGCGTGGTGCGGCTTGACGGCATCGACGAGCGGCTCGACCGACCGCCCCCGCCCGTCGTCGTCAACGACAAACTGCCCACCGAGGCGCAACACGGCTGGAAATTCATCGCGTTCGGCCCGGACGGCAAGCTGTATGTGCCGGTGGGCGCACCTTGCAACATCTGCCGCCCGGATGAAAACCGCTACGCCAACCTGATGCGCATGAACGCAGACGGCAGCGGACTCGAGGTCGTTGCGCGAGGCATCCGCAACACGGTCGGTTTCGACTGGCACCCGGTCACGCACGAACTGTGGTTCACCGACAACGGCCGCGACTCGATGGGCGACGACCAGCCGGACGACGAACTGAACCGCATCGCGCAGCCGAACCCGCATTTCGGCTTTCCGTTCTGCCATGCGGGAAATATTCCCGACCCCGACTTCGGCGCGGGACACCCGTGCAAGGACTACGTACCGCCGGTGGCCAGACTCGGGGCACACGTGGCTGCGCTAGGCATGCGTTTCTACACCGGCACGAGCTTCCCGCCGGAGTATCGCAACAACATTTTCATTGCCGAGCATGGCTCGTGGAACCGCTCGTCCAAGGTCGGCTATCGCGTCGTGCGTGTGGTGCTGGACGCCACGGGCAAGGTCACGAAGCAGGAGCCGTTTGCGCAAGGCTGGCTCCAGGACGACCGCGCGCGGGGACGCCCGGCCGATGTGCTGGTCGCGCCCGATGGCAGCTTGCTTGTCAGCGACGACGAGGCCGGGGCGGTGTATCGCATCCGCTACATCGGCAGATGACGTACACGCCCCCTTCAAGCAGGGCCCCGGGCGTGAGGGAAACATCTCGTTACACAGGAAACCTTTGGACAGTGGATGCACGCTCACTGAAGCCGTACATTGACAGGCATGAACACGCGTTGCTGCTCTGTCTCCCTCGTACCAACAATGCCTGCGGCGCGTGGTGCTTTTGAACCTTCGCCCGACAGGAGATAGCCATGCCGATCCGCGCATTGCTTCGCCCGTTGGCGGCGGGTGTTCTGATCGTCGCCTCTGCGGGCGCCTTGGCTGCCAGCGCAACGGCGCGTCAGGCGGCCGTCGCCTTCGCCGAGCCCCCCATGCCGGCATGGCCGATGACCGCCGGCACAGCCGCGCACTCTCGTCCGCTGGTCACGCAGTTCTTCGCCGGCGCGCGCGAAGACCAGGCGGCCCGGATCCGCGCGCAGATGGAGCGGATGGAAGCCCGTGCACGCGCCGATGACCGCCTGAACGGCCGTGTGCAGCCCCGCGAAAGCGGCGGCCGCGGCGACTGGCAACAGCAGGAGCGCATGCGCCAGGAACGCGGCAACGCCGATCAAGGCAACTGGCGCAGTTCGCGCCGGGGCTGATGCAAAGCGGGCACCGCTTCACCGTCCGGAACTTGCCCTCGGACAGCCTTGTCGTACTGGATGACGCGCCGCGCCTCGACGTGCGCGCGTCATCACACCGATCACAACGACAACAGGTGCTTCAATGCTGTCCAATCTCTACCGCCATGTGCGGCTCATCCTCGGTCTGATATGGACCTCCGCCTTCATGCTGATGCTCGTTCACCTGCTCTATGGTGAAACCAGCCTGCGCCACCAGGCGCCGCAAATGCTGCAAGACCTGACGGCTTCGATGGGTGTGCCGTCGCTGCGTCCGGTCCCGATTTAGCTCCGCTCCCCCCTCCACCGCAGCGCCTGCCCAGGGCTGTGCGCGTCCGGCCGAATTGACGGCCCATTCCCCAGATTGCTGATGTGTCTTTAAGACGCGTGCGCGGCGCCGCTCGTTGGCTGCGCCGCGGTTTGTGTTGGGCGTAGAATGCGCGGCGCTGTGTCCTCTTGCCGTGCCGTGAGTTCTACGCCCCGCCATGCCTTCCACCACCCTCGAAAAAAAATCCAAGCTGCTGACCGTGCTGCTCGCCTTTCTGTTCGGAAGCGTGGGCGCGCACCGCTTCTACCTGCGGGGCGCGCGGGACTTCTGGGCGTGGGCCCAAGTCATGGCGATGGTGCTCGGCGCGATCGGCGTGGCGCTGCTGTGGTCGACGCAGCGCGCCAGCGTGCCGGGGTGGGTATGCGCCATCATCGGCGCATCTTCCGTGCTGGCGGGGTTTCTTTCGGCGCTCGTCTACGGCCTGCGACCCGACGACAGATGGGACGCGCAATTCAACGCGGGCGGCACGCCCACCCGCTCGGGCTGGCCTGTGGTGGTGCTTACCATCCTGACGCTGATGATCGGCACGGGCCTGCTGATGGCGGGGCTCGCCATCACGTTCCAGACGTATTTCGAATCGCAGGTGCAGGCTGCGAAGGAACTGTCGCAATAAGCCGGTCAGAACAGGCTGCCCTGGCGCTCGTCGAGGGGCTTTCTTGGCTTGGCCGCGCGCGCAGGCGGTTTGAACTGCGATGTGTCGAGCACCCGTTCGTTGTAGCGGTGGTAGCTGAAGCCGAGCCTGTCGGCGGCCTTGTAGAAGCGCTGGCGCAGCAAATCCGCCCAGATGCCGGTGCCGCGCATGCGCGTGGCGAAGTCGGCCTTGTAATCCTGACCACCGTGCAGATCGCGAACGCGGTTCATCACGCGTTGCGCTCGATCGGGGAAATGCGCCGTCAGCCAGTCCTGGAACACGGCGTTCAACTCGTTCGGCAGCCGCAGCACGATGTAGCTCGCGTACGTGGCGCCGGCCTCGCGTGACGCTTCGAGAATCTGCTCCATGTGGTCGTCGGTGATGAAAGGGATCATCGGCGCGACGCTCACACCCACCGGAATGCCCGCTTCCGCCAACGTGCGTATCGTGCGCAGCCGCCGCGACGGCGTGGCCGCGCGGGGCTCGAGCTTGCGCGCGAGGTCGGCATCGAGCGTGGTGATCGTCACGGCCGCCACGACGAGGTTCTTGGCGGCCATCGGCGCTAACAGGTCGATGTCGCGCTCGATCAATGACGACTTGGTGATGAGCCCCACAGGGTGGTCGCAATCGTGCAGGACCTGCAGCACGTCGCGCGTGATGCGCAGTTCGCGCTCGATGGGCTGGTAGGCGTCGGTGTTGACGCCAAGCGCGATCGGCTCGCAGCGGTAGCTCGGCTTGGCGAGCGTTTCGCGCAGCAGCTCGGCGGCATTCGTTTTGGCAAACAGCTTCGTCTCGAAATCGAGCCCGGGAGACAGTTCGAGATACGCGTGCGTGGGCCGCGCGAAGCAATACACGCAACCATGCTCGCAACCGCGATACGGATTGAGCGACACGCTGAACGGAATGTCGGGCGACTGGTTGTGGCTCAGGATCGAGCGCGCGCGTTCGATGGAGACGCTCGTCTGCAGGCGCGGCGGCGCGTCGGCGGCGTCGAACTGGCCGACGAGGGGCTGCCAGCCGTCATCGACGCGTGTGCGTTCATCGCGTTCGAAACGGCCTTGCAGATTGGAGGTGGCGCCGCGTCCCTTGCGCGGGACGTGGCGGTCGGACATATCGGGCACAGCGGAATGGAGTCGTATGCGGGGGCCGGGCTGATCCTATCGCATCCGCCCGCGTTCCGCTGGGGTGGCGCCGGCTACGCTTCCGGGTCGAGCGTCACTTCCCAGAGCGATTTGCCGTCAAGGTCGTGCAGCGACACGTGCATCGTGCGCGTGGCGGGATCGATCCTCGCGCGGCCGTAGTACTGCTGCAGCGCGGCGGGCGACTGGTTCTGCGGATTGTCCTTCGGGATGCTGACGTAACGCACATCCGGCCCGAAGGTTTGGTCGACCTCGTTGGGCCCGAACGTGCCCGCGTTGATCGGGCCGCCGACAAATTCCCAGAACGGTTTGAACTCCGTGAACTTCGCGCGCGACGGGTGATGGTACGTGGCCTGCGCGTAGTGCACATCGGCCGTCACCCACACCACGTTCTGGATGTTCTCCTGCTTGATGAAGCGCAGGAGCTCGGCCAGTTCCAGCTCGCGGCCGGACGGCCCGCCGTCATCGGCGTTCGCCCACGCTTCGTAGGTGCCCTTGGGTACGTCCGGGTTCAGGTCGGGCACCACCAGCGAGATCGGCATGTCGCTGGCAATCACTTTCCACGTCGCCTTCGATTGCTTGAGTGATTGCTTGAGCCACGCCGTCTGGGCTGGGCCAAGGAAGGCGGAGTCTGCATCGAGCGTGGTCTGGCGATTCGGCGAATTGCGGCCGCGATAGCTGCGCTCATCGAGCATGAAGACGTCGAGCAGCGGGCCGTGTTGGAACGCGCGGTAGATCTGCTCCGGGTCGAGCGGGTTGAAGCGGAACGGGTTGTATTCGAACATCGCCTGCTTCGCCCGCGCGGCGAGCAGCGACGCGCTGCGCTCCTGGTAGCGCTTCTCTTCCGGGCCGATCTGCTGACCGGGATACCAGTTGTTGCGCACCTCGTGATCGTCCCATTGCACGAGGAACGGCACTTCGGCGGCGAAGCGACGCTTGTTCCTGTCGAGTTGGTTGTAAGCGAAGGCGCCGCGGTAATCGTCCAGCGTTTGCGCGACGTGCGACTTGGCTTCGGTGACGAGATTGGTCCACAGCGAGCCGTCCGGCAGCTTCACCTCTGCCTGGATGGGGCCGTCGGCGTAAATCTGGTCGCCGGAGTGGATGAAGAAGTCGGGCGATTCGCGGCGCATCGCTTCGTACAGGCGGTAGCCGCCGAAGCGCTCATTGATGCCCCAGCCCTGCCCGGCTTCATCGCCGGAGAAGACGAAGCAGATCGGCCGATCGGCCTGCACGGGCGCGGTGCGGAGGCGGCCGCTGACGGGCTCGCTGAATGCCTTGTCGTGCACGAGATCCTGAAAGCGGACGCGGTAGAACACATCGGCACCGGCGGGCAGGCCGGTCAGGTCAACGCGGGCCGTCAGGCCGTTGCCCTCGATGGCAGCGGGGCCCACGCGGCGGGCGACGTGCTTGAAGGCGGCGTCGGTCGAATATTCGACGATCATGCGCGCCGGACGGTCGGTCCGGCTCCACACGATCGCGCTGTCCGCGGTGATATCACCGCTCATCACGGCGCCGGGCACTTGCGGACGCAGTCGCTCGGACGTCACCACGGCAGGCGCGACGCCCTGCGCGAGCACTTCCCCGATTCGCGCGCCGAGCAACGCGGCGCCGCCGGCGGAAACAAGACCTTTGATCAGCGTGCGGCGGGTCGGCTTGAAGATCGGCTGGTCGGACATGGCATCGGCATACGGGATCGAAATGCCGGCCAGCGTAAGGCGCTTCCGTGACAGTGCGACGTCACCCGCCCTCTTCCGTCACGTCGATGGCGAGCGTCTCCTTGATCTCCTCCATCACGATGTAGCTCTTTGACTGCACCGCGCCGGGCAACTGCAGCAGGATGTCGCCCAGCAGGCGCCGGTATTCGCTCATCTCGCGGATGCGCGCCTTGATGAGGTAGTCGAAATCACCCGAGACGAGGTGGCACTCCAACACCTCGGGAATGCGCAGGACCTCGCGCCGGAACTGCTCGAACATGTTGCCGGATTTGCTGCCCAGGCTGATCTCGACGAACACGAGGAGCGAAGCCCCGAGCATGGCGGGATTCAGCCGCGCGTAATAGCCGAGGATGAAGCCTTCGCGCTCCAGGCGTTTGACGCGCTCGATGCACGGCGTGATGGTCAGGCCGACGGCCTCCGACAGTTCCTTCATGGAGAGCCGCCCGTCCTTCTGCAGCAGGTCGAGGATGCGGCGGTCGAGCTTGTCGAGGGCCCGCACGGGCTTGCGCTGGGTTCGCATGATCAAGGGGAGCCGCAGCCGGGCCCAAAATCGAAGTTGTTCCTGTTTCCCGAGAATATACAGAAACAATTGCTGGAAATGTACGAATACGATAGCGGCATCTATCGTCTACGTATCCCCGGGGAGTATCAGCATGCGCGTGCTCGTTCTTGGCAGCGGCGTGATCGGCGTTACCAGCGCCTATTACCTGGCCCGCGCCGGCCATGAAGTCACCGTCGTCGACCGCGAAGCCGGCCCGGCGCTCGAGACCAGCTTTGCCAACGCCGGCCAGATCTCGCCCGGCTATGCGTCGCCGTGGGCTGCACCCGGCGTGCCGCTCAAGGCCATCAAATGGATGTTCCAGGAGCACGCACCGCTCACCATCCGCCCGGACGGCACCCTGTTCCAGCTCAAGTGGATGTGGCAGATGCTGCGCAACTGCGACGCGGCCAGCTATGCGCAGAACAAGGAGCGCATGGTCCGCCTGGCCGAGTACAGCCGCGACTGCATCCGCGAGCTGCGCGCCGACACCGGCATCGCCTACGAAGGCCGCCAGCAAGGCACGCTGCAGATCTTCCGCACCCAGCAGCAGCTCGACAGCGCCGCGAACGACATCGCCGTGCTGGAGCGCGCCGGCGTGCCGTACGAACTGCTTTCGCGCGACGACCTCGTGCGCAGTGAACCGGGCCTGGCCTCGACCCGCCACAAGCTGGCCGGTGGCTTGCGCCTGCCCAACGACGAAACGGGCGATTGCCAGCTCTTCACCACGCGCCTCGCTGCGATGGCGGAACAGCTCGGCGTGCGCTTCCGTTTCAACAGCACCATCAACAGCCTCATCTTCAAGAACGACGCCGTGCGCGGCGCGCTGGTCGACGGCCAGCCGGTCGATGCCGACCTCGTGGTGGTGGCGCTGGGCAGCTACAGCACGCCGTTCCTGAAGAACCTTGTGAACGTACCGGTGTATCCGCTCAAGGGTTTCTCGATCACCGTGCCGATGACGGACGCCGAGAAGAGCCCCGTCTCGACCATTCTCGACGAGACGTACAAGGTGGCCGTCACGCGCTTCGACAGCCGCATCCGCGTGGGCGGCATGGCGCAGATCGTCGGTTACGACAAGCGGCTGGACCCAGGCAAGCGCAAGACGCTGGAGTTCGTGGTGAACGATCTGTTCCCGGGTGCCGGCGATGTGTCGCAGGCCTCGTTCTGGACCGGCCTGCGCCCGATGACGCCGGACGGCACGCCGATCGTCGGCCAGACGCCGGTGCGCGGCCTGTGGCTCAACACCGGCCACGGCACGTTGGGGTGGACCATGGCGTGCGGCTCAGGCAAGTTGCTGTCGGATCTGGTGTCGGGTCGTTCGCCCGCCATTCGCGCGGATGACCTCTCGGTGTATCGCTACCTTGGCGGTTCGCCGATGCCGGCAGGCAAGCCTGCGCTGGCCTGAGCGCCGTCGCACCAACGCAAAAGGGAGGCCGAGGCCTCCCTTTTTTCATGCCGGTCGATGCTGCCCGGCAGTGCGGTTTAGAACTGCGCTTCCGGCACGGCGCCGATGGTCTCGCCACCGGTGAGAATGCTCTGCGCAATGCCAGGCGCCTGCGTAAGCAGCACGTCGGCAAACACGCGTGCCGTGGCGATCTTCGCGCCGTAGAAGTTCGGGTCGTCGCTTTCGCGGTCGATGGCAACGAGCAGCGCACGGGCCATCTGCCAGCCCGACAACACGATGCCGCACAGGCGCAGGTACGGCACGCTGCCCGCAAAGACGGCGTTCGGCTGCGCCTTGGTTTGCGCGACCACAAAACGCACCACCGACTCCATCGCCTCACGGCCGGCCGCCAGCCGCGCACGCATGGCCTGGCAATGCGCCCCCCCCTCAGCGGCCAGCGCCGCTTCCACCTTGGCGATTTCCGCGCAGATGCCCAGCGCCACGGCACCACCGTCACGTACCGTCTTGCGGCCGATCAGGTCGTTGGCCTGGATGGCGGTGGTGCCTTCGTAGATCGGCAGGATGCGCGCGTCGCGGTAATACTGCGCAGCGCCCGTCTCTTCGATGAAGCCCATGCCGCCGTGCACCTGCACGCCTAGGCTCGTCACGTCGATGGACATCTCCGTGCTCCAGCCCTTGACAATCGGCACGAGGAATTCGTACAGCGCTGCATTCTGCTTGCGCATCGATTCGTCGACTGCATGATGGCCGGCATCGCATGCGGCGGCGGCCACGTAGGCCAACGCACGCGCGCCCTCGGTCATGGCGCGCATCGTCAGCAGCATGCGCTTCACATCGGGGTGATGGATGATCGGCACCGCCTTGGTAGCGGAGCCGTCCACCGGACGACTCTGCACGCGTTCACGTGCATAGGCGACGGCCTTCTGATACGCGCGCTCCGACACGCCGATGCCCTGCATGCCAACGGCGTAGCGCGCGGCATTCATCATGATGAACATGTATTCAAGGCCGCGGTTTTCTTCGCCGACCAACGTGCCAATCGCGCCGCCGTGGTCGCCGAACTGCAGCACGGCCGTGGGGCTCGCCTTGATGCCAAGCTTGTGCTCGATCGACACGCAGTGCACGTCGTTGCGCGGGCCCAGCGAGCCATCGTCGTTCACGAGGAACTTCGGCACCACGAACAGCGAGATGCCCTTCACACCTTCCGGTGCACCCGGCGTGCGCGCCAGCACCAGGTGGACGATGTTCTCGGCCATGTCGTGCTCGCCCCAGGTGATGAAGATCTTCGTGCCGAAGATCTTGTAGGTACCGTCGCCCACCGGCTCGGCGCGGGTGCGCACGAGTGCCAAGTCGGAACCGGCCTGCGGCTCGGTCAGGTTCATCGTGCCGGTCCATTCGCCCGAGATGAGCTTCGGTACGAACAACTGCTTCTGCGCTTCCGTACCGGCCGTCAGCAGCGCTTCGATGGCGCCATCGGTCAGCAGCGGGCACAGCGCGAACGACAGGTTGGCTGCGTTGAGCATCTCGATGCACGCCGTGGCGATCAGCTTGGGCAGGCCCTGGCCGCCGTACTCCACCGGGTGCTGCACGCCCTGCCAGCCGCCCTGGCCGAACTGGGCAAAGGCCTCCTTGAAACCCGGCGTGGCCGTCACGACGCCGTCCTTCCAGCTGCTCGGGTTCCGATCGCCTTCCACATTGAGCGGCGCAACGACCTCACCGGTAAAGCGCGCGCTTTCTTCCAGCACGGCCTGGGCGGTGTCGGCAGTGGCGTCTTCAAAGCCGGGCAGCTTGGCAACATTGTCCAGACCAGCGAGCTCGTTCATCACGAACAGCATGTCCTTGACGGGGGCTTGATAAGTCATGTCTCTCTCCAACTCTCGTTAAGCGCGATCAGGACGAAACGTCAGCTCGGTCCACACGTCCGCGCCGTCCTGATGGCGCTCGGGCGCATAAAAAAGCCGTTTCCAGACATGGTCGGAAACGGCTTTGCCTGGGGCGCTGCGGCGCACATATCAGCGCGCCGCGCGGTGCGATCAGCCCAGTGCGCTCACCAGCTCCGGCACCACGGTGTTCAGGTCCCCCACGAGGCCGTAGTCCGCCACCTGGAAGATCGGCGCTTCCGGATCCTTGTTGATCGCGACGATGACCTTGGAATCCTTCATGCCGGCCAAGTGCTGGATCGCGCCCGAAATACCGACGGCGATGTACAGTTGCGGCGCGACGATCTTGCCGGTCTGACCCACTTGGTAGTCGTTCGGCACGAAGCCGGCGTCCACTGCGGCACGCGAGGCGCCCAGCGCTGCGCCCAGCTTGTCGGCCAGCGGCGTCAGCACCTTGGTGTAGTTCTCACCCGAGCCTACGCCACGGCCACCTGACACGATGATCTTCGCGGCGGTCAGTTCCGGGCGGTCGCTCTTCGTCACTTCGCGCGAGACGAACTGCGAGATGCCGGCATCAGCCACGGCAGTCAGGTTTTCGGTAGCAGCGGAGCCACCGGTGGCCGCAGCCGGGTCGAATGCCGTGCCACGCACGGTGATCACCTTCACCTTGTCGGCCGATTGCACGGTGGCAATTGCGTTGCCGGCGTAGATCGGGCGCTCGAAGGTGTCGGGGCCGTCGACCTTGGTGATGTCGGACAGCTGGGCCACGTCCAGCTTGGCGGCCACGCGCGGCAGGATGTTCTTGCCGTAGGCGGTGGCGGGCGCCAGGATGTGGCTGTAGTTACCGGCAACGGCCAGGGCCTGCTCGGCGACGTTCTCGGCCAGGCCATCGGCAAACTGCGGCGCATCGGCCACCAGCACCTTGGTCACCCCGGCGATCTGCGCAGCCGCCTGTGCGGCCGCGCTGCAGCCAGCGCCAGCCACCAGCACGTGGACTTCACCGCCGCATTGGGCGGCAGCCGTCACGGTGTTCAGCGTCGCGGCCTTGATGGATTGATTGTCGTGTTCAGCAATAACGAGTGCGGTCATCTTGATCTGCCTGTTCGGTGTGCTTGAAGTTGCGTGCAGTAGCGCGGAGGGACAAACCGCCGCTTACAGCACCTTGGCTTCCGTCTTCAGCTTGGACACCAGCGTCGCCACGTCGGGCACCATGACGCCAGCACTGCGCTTCGGCGGCTCGACCACCTTCAGCGTCTTCAGGCGCGGTGCAACGTCCACGCCCAGTTCTTCGGGCTTGACCGTGTCGAGTTGCTTCTTCTTCGCCTTCATGATGTTCGGCAGCGTCACGTAGCGCGGCTCGTTCAGGCGCAGGTCGGTGGTGACCACGGCCGGCAGCTTGAGCGACAAGGTCTCCAGGCCGCCATCCACTTCTCGCGTGACGGAAGCCTTGCCGTCTGCGATCTGCACCTTCGAGGCGAACGTGGCTTGCGGCAGGCCTGCCAGCGCAGCCAGCATCTGGCCGGTCTGGTTGGCATCGTCGTCAATGGCTTGCTTGCCCAGGATGATCAGCTGCGGCTGTTCCTTGTCGACGATGGCCTTGAGCAGCTTGGCCACCGCCAGCGGCTGCAGTTCTTCGTTCGTCTCGACCAGGATGCCACGGTCCGCGCCGATGGCCATGGCGGTGCGCAGGGTTTCCTGGCACTGCGTCACGCCGCACGACACGGCGACCACTTCCGTCGCAACGCCCGCTTCCTTCAGGCGGACCGCCTCTTCCACGGCGATCTCGTCGAACGGGTTCATGCTCATCTTCACGTTGGCCAGATCGACACCGCTGCCGTCCGTCTTCACGCGGACCTTCACGTTGTAATCGATCACGCGCTTGACTGCGACCAGGACTTTCATGCGCTCACTCCACTAATTGATAAGACGATTTTGCAAAACGCCGGCCATTATAAGGGGGGCCAGTCGGCCGCGTTAAATTTCCGAACGGTCGTGCTATTTTAACCATGAAAAATTGCCGGACGCCAGTGAAACGTCCGGCAATCTGCTTGGTAGAGCCCTCTATCGGATCGACGCAGCGATCAGAATGTGATTACCAAGCCACAATGACGGCGTCCTTGTACTTGGCCTTCACAAAGGCCTTGACCGTGTCGGAGTGGTACGCCTTGACCAGCTTGGCCACCCACGGCTGGTCCTTGTCCGCCGTGCGCACGGCGATCACATTGGCATACGGGCCCTTCGAGCTTTCGATGGCGATGCCATCCCTGGTCGGATCCAGACCGGCCTTCTCGGCGTAGTTGCCGTTGATGGCGGCGGCGTCCAGGTCGTCGAGCGAACGCGGCAGTTGGGCGGCGTCCAGTTCAACGAACCTCAGCTTCTTCGGGTTCTCGGCCACATCGCGCGGCGAGGCCTTGAAGCCAGCGTTCGGCTTGAGTTTGATCACGCCCTGCGACTGCAGCAGCAACAGGGCTCGGCCGCCGTTGGTCGGATCGTTCGGCAGGCCAAAGCGTGCGCCTTCCTTCAGGTCCTTCAGCGACTTGATCTTCTTCGAGTAGATGCCCATCGGGAAGGTGATGGTCTGGCCGACGCTCACGAACTTGTAGCCGCGCGTGGCGACCTGGTCGTCCAGATACGGCTGATGCTGGTAGCTGTTGGCGTCGAGGTCACCGGCAGCGAGGGCGGCGTTCGGCTGGATGTAGTCGTTGAACTCGACGATCTGGAGCTTCACGCCATCCTTCTCGGCGACCTTCTTCACCTCTTCCATGATCTCGGCGTGCGGGCCGGCGGTCACGCCGATCTTGATGGGCTTGCTCTGGGCCAGGGCGCTGCCCGCGGCCAGTGCCAGCGCGGCGCCGAGGCTCGCAGACCATTGCAGCAGTTGACGACGGTTCATTGTGTTTCCTCGTTTTGTCTGTCGAATGAAGGATTAACGATGGCTGAGGCGGCGCACGAGCCAGTCGCCCGTCGATTGCACCGCCTGTACGAAGACGATCAGGATGACGACGACCGCCAGCATGATGTCCGATTCATAGCGCTGGTAGCCGTAGCGGATGCCCAGGTCGCCCAGGCCGCCGCCACCGATGGTGCCGGCCATGGCCGAATAACCGACCAGGCTGACGAAGGTGATCGTCAGGCCGGCGAGGATGCCGGGCATGGCCTCCGGCAGCAGCACCTTGTAGACGAGCTGGCCCGTGGTCGCCCCCATCGACTGCGCGGCTTCGATCAGGCCGCGGTCCACTTCGCGCAAGGCGGTTTCCACCAGGCGCGCGATGAACGGAATCGCGGCGATGGTCAACGGAACGATGGCCGCGGCCGTGCCGATGGACGAACCGGCCAGCAGGCGCGTGAACGGAATCACCGCCACCAGCAGGATGATGAACGGCACCGAGCGCACGGCATTGACGACGAGGCCCGCCACGCGGTTGAACACCGGCGCCGACAGCACGCCGCCCGGCACCGTCAGATACAGCAGCACCCCCAACGGCACGCCGAACAGCCCGCCGATGCCCCCGGACACGCCCACCATGGCAAGCGTTTCCCAGAAGGCGGGCAGAAACAGGTCGGTCAGGTCAGACCACATGATTGATCTCCTCCACCACCACGCCTTGCTCGCGCAGGAAGTTCATCGCATTGCTGATGTCGTTGATATCGCCCGTGGCCAGAATGGCCAGCGAGCCGAAAGCCTGGCCCTGGATCTCGTCGATGTGGCCGTGCAGGATGTTGAAGTCGAGCCCATAGTGGCGGATCGCCTGGGCGAGCACCGGCTGGTCCACGCCTGCGCCGGTAAAGGCCAGGCGGAACAGGTGGTCGCGGCCGCCGTGCTCGCGGGCCGTCAGGCGGCTCTCCACGCGCGCCAGCACCGAGGGCGGCAGCTCCTGCGAGATCACCTCGCCGATGAGCGCGCGCGTCACATCGTGCTGCGGCTTGAGGAACACGTCGATCACGCGGCCAAGCTCGACCACGCGGCCAGCGTCGAGCACCGCCACGCGGTCGCACACCTGCTTGATGACTTCCATCTGATGCGTGATCAGGACGATGGTCAGGCCGAGCTCGCGATTGATCTTGCGCAGCAGATCGAGAATCGAGCGCGTCGTCTCCGGATCCAGCGCGGACGTCGCCTCATCAGAGAGCAGCACGTCGGGCTGGCTCGCCAGCGCGCGGGCGATGCCGACGCGCTGCTTCTGCCCCCCCGAAATCTGCGCGGGGTAGCGATCCTTGTGGGCGGACAAGCCGACGAGCTCCAGCAGCGGCAGCACGATCTCGCGGATGCGCTCGCGCGACGTGCCGGCCAGTTCGAGCGGCAGCGCCACGTTGTCGTACACCGTCCGCGACGACAGCAAATTGAAGTGCTGGAAGATCATGCCGATCTTGCGGCGCGCCTGGCGCAGCCCGTCGGCGTTGAGTGCGGTGAGTTCCTGCCCCGCCACGGTGACGGTGCCCGCGGTCGGGCGGTTCAGCAGGTTGATGACGCGCACGAGCGTGCTCTTGCCCGCGCCGCTGCGGCCGATGATGCCGAACACCTCGCCGCGCTCGATGGTCAGGTCGACGTCACGCAGTGCGTGGACGTCGGCACCGCCCGCCCCCCGAAAGTGCTGCGATATCCCCTTGAGTTCAATCATGCGTTCCATGCAAAAACGGCAACCGCCCTGATCCAGGCTGTTGCCGTCTCGTTCTTGTTTGAAATAAGGCGCTAGTGTAAGGCAGCCGCTACATGCGAGGAACGATTCTTTAACGATGTCTTTATTACTTTTTCGAATGTCACCGACGATTCGTCATCGTTCAGCACCTAAAGCTCCGCGAGTGCCTTGACGTGGGCCACCACGCTGCGGCCCAGCGCGCTCAGGTTGTAACCGCCCTCCAGGCAGCTGACGATGCGGCCGTTGGCGTGCGTACGCGCGACGTGCATGAGCTGTTGCGTGATCCAGGCGTAATCGGCTTCGACCAGCCCCAACTGGCCGAGATCATCTTCACGATGCGCGTCAAAGCCGGCGGAGATGAACAGCATCTGCGGCCGGAACGCTTCGAGACGCGGCAGCCAGATCGTCTCCACGACTTCGCGCACGGTCAGGCCGTTGGTATAGGCGGGCAGCGGGATGTTGACCATGTTGGGCGCCACCGCCTCGGTACCAGAATACGGATAGAACGGGTGCTGGAAGATGCTGCACATCAGCACGCGGGGCTCGTCGCGAAACGCGGCCTCGGTGCCGTTGCCGTGGTGCACGTCGAAATCGATGATCGCTACGCGCTGCAGGCCGTGATGGTCCAGCGCATGACGCGCAGCCACCGCCACGTTGTTGAAGAAGCAGAAGCCCATGGCGCGCCCCGGCTCGGCATGGTGACCGGGCGGTCGCACGCTGCAGAAGGCGTTCTCGAGCTCGCCGGCGATGACCTTGTCAGTGGCATCCACCGCCGCGCCGGCCGCCAGCACGGCCGCCATGTAGGTGTGCGGGTTCATCGAGGTGTCGGGATCGATGGGCGTGTAGCCCGCGATCGGCACATTCGCCACGAGCTCGCGCACGTATTCCGGGCGATGGACGCGGCACAGTTGCGCCTCGGTGGCGGGGGGTGCCTCGCACGGCACGAGCAGGTCTTCGATGCGGCTTGCGATGAGCTGGTCTTCGATCGCGCGCAGGCGGTCCGGGCATTCGGGATGATGAGGCCCCATCTCGTGCCGGAGAAATTCAGGATGCGTATAGAGGCCGGTCGCCATGTTGGTGTTGTGATCCGGTGCTTCGGTGTCTCCAGCCGATACGTTAGCACGGCGACACGGCGTCGCACGCGGGCCCGTTGCCAAGGTGGTCCGGCAGAACCATCCGCTACAATGCCCCGGTCCTGTCCGAAGCCTGCCCATGAGCCAATCGCCTTCTCTCCGTCGTCCCGTGTTGCGCGCCCTGGTCGCAGGTGCCGCACTCTCCGCGCTGTCCTTCCCTGCGCTCTCGCTGGCAGCCAAGAAAGCCACCCGTTCGTCGAAGCGCCGCGTGGCGGTGCATGAAGAAGAGATCGACCCCGACCGCTACCGCAACAACCCGCAGACGCAGGCCTTCATCGGCATGCTGGTCAGCGAGTACAACTTTGATCGCCCCTCGCTCGAGGCCTTGTTTGCCGGCACGGCGTATTCCGCCACCGTGTCGCGGCTCATCATGCCGCCGGCCACGCCCGGCCGCCGTAGCTGGACGGCCTATCGCGGCCGCTTCATCGAGCCGATTCGCATCGGCGCTGGCGTCGAGTTCTGGCAGCAATACGGCGACACGCTGCGCCGTGCCGAGAAGGAATTCGGCGTCCCGGCCGACGTGATCGTCGGCATCCTCGGCGTGGAGACCATCTATGGACGCGACATGGGCAACTTCCGCGTGATGGATGCGCTGTCCACGCTGGCCTTCGACTACCCCGACACGCCCAATCGCGAAGAACGCAGCGCGATGTTCCGCAACCAGCTCAAGGACTACCTGCTCTGGTGCCGCGACACCGGCACGGACGCGTTCTCGGTGCTGGGCTCATATGCCGGCGCGGTAGGCATTCCGCAATTCATGCCGACCAGCATCCGCGAATACGCCATCGACTACGACCGCGACGGCCATATCGACCTGCGCAACAGCGCCGTGGATGCCATCGGCAGCGTCGCGCGCTTCCTGCAGATGCACGGCTGGGAACCTGGTCGCCCGGTGATGTGGAACATCGCCGCCGACGCCGACAGCCTGGGCATCGCTGCGGCAGCCGCAGACGGCCAGCCGTATCCGCGCATGACGCTGTCCAAGCTCACGCGTGCCGGGCTGGCACTGGCAGCGGGCGTCGATGCAGCGCGCGAACAGGAGACCGACGTGCTCGTGATCGACCTGCCCACGCCGGGCCAGTCGACCGAATACCGCATCGGCCTGCGCAACTTCTACGTTCTCACGCGCTACAACCGCAGCTTCTTCTACGCGGCCGCCGTGTACGAGCTGGGCCAGGCCGTGCGCCAGGCCATGCGGGGCTGAGCCGCACGGGTGTAAAGACAAAGCGCAGCCGAAGCTGCGCATTTTTTGTGTGGCCACACCCTGCGTGGTCAGGCAGGAAACACGCCTGTCGACAGATAGCGGTCGCCGCGGTCGCACACAACGAACACGATCGTCGCGTTCTCGACTGCTTCGGCCACCCGCAGCGCCACGCACAACGCGCCCGCCGCCGAGATACCGCAGAAGATGCCCTCTTCGCGGGCCATCCGACGCGCCATGTGCTCGGCATCGGATTGACTGACCGGCTCGGTACGATCGATGTACTTCGGATCGTAGATCTTCGGCATGTACGCCTCGGGCCACTTGCGGATGCCAGGAATGCGCGAGCCTTCTTCAGGCTGCGCCCCGATGATCTGGATGGCGGGGTTCTTTTCCTTCAGAAAGCGCGACACCCCCGTGATCGTGCCCGTCGTACCCATCGCCGAGACAAAATGCGTGATGCGGCCTTCGGTCTGCTGCCACAGCTCGGGACCGGTGGTTTCGTAGTGCGCCAGCGGATTGTCGGGGTTGGCAAACTGGTCGAGGATGACGCCCTTGCCTTCCTTCTCCATCGCGTCGGCCAAGTCGCGCGCATACTCCATGCCACCCTTGACGGGGGTCAGGATGATTTCCGCACCGTAGGCTGCCATGCTCTGGCGGCGCTCAACTGACAGGTCTTCGGGCATGATCAGCACCATCTTGTAACCGCGGATGGCCGCCGCCATGGCGAGCGCAATACCGGTGTTGCCAGACGTGGCTTCGATCAGCGTATCTCCCGGTTTGATGCGGCCGCGCGCCTCTGCGCGCTTGATCATGGACAGCGCGGGCCGATCCTTGACCGAGCCTGCCGGATTGTTGCCTTCGAGCTTGCCAAGGATGACGTTGCCGCGGCGGGCGTTGCCTTCGCCGGGAATGCGCTGGAGCTGGACCAACGGCGTATTGCCGATGGTGTCTTCAATGGTGAGATAAGCCATGATGCGTGCGAGACCGGAATCGGCTCATTGTAATCCAGCGCCGGAAGTGGGCTGACAACCCTTTGCAGCACATGGCAAAACGCCCCGCACGGGCGAGGCGTTGTCGGCGTGAGCGCGGGAAGGCTTACTTCTTCTTGGCGTCCTTGCCGTCCTTCTTGGCACCGGGGCGGGCAGGCGCTGCTGTGCCGAACGTCAACCCTTCGTTTTGCAGCTTGGCGAGCGTCTTGTCGCCGACGCCGGAAACGCGCGACCTGAAGTCATTGGCGTCCTTGTACGGACCGTTCTTCGTGCGCTCGTCGATGATGGCCTTGGAACGCTTGGGGCCAATGCCCGACAGCGTCTCGAGGGCGGCATGATCCGCCGTATTCACATCCACGGCCGCCCATGATGCGGACAGCATCGACAGCGACATCAAGGCAACGGCCAACAGCTTCTTCAACATGTGCTTCTCCTATGGTGAGAGGAAAAAAGAAAACCGCCACGTGGCATGGCGGTTTCGGCACATCTTAAAGAGCATCACGAGGATGCCAAGCGCGCTGACAAAAAATCACGCGTTGTCTGATTGGGTGGCCTCAGACTGGTTGCTTCAGCAGCCATTGGCAGTAGCGCGATACGCCTTCCTGCACCGTCAGGAACGGCGCCGTGTAACCGGCCGCACGCAAGCGCGACTGGTCAGCCTGCGTGAAGCACTGGTACTTGCCACGCAGCGCATCCGGGAACTTCACATACTCGATCAAGCCTTCCTGCGCGAGTTCTTCGGTGGAGAGCGCCGGCTTGCCGTCGGCCTCACGCAGCGTGTTGACGACCGTCGTAGCGATGTCGTTGAAGGGCTGGGCACGACCCGTCCCGAGGTTGAAGATGCCCGATTTGTCCGGATGGTCGAAGAAGAACAGGTTGACCTTCACCACGTCTTCCACCGACACGAAATCACGCATCTGGCCGCCTTGCGGGTAGCCGTTGTACTCGCCGAACAGCTTGACGGTGCCTTCTTCGCGGAACTGGTTGAAGTTGTGGAACGCCACGGATGCCATGCGTCCCTTATGCTGCTCGCGCGGGCCGTAGACGTTGAAGTAGCGGAAGCCGGCAATCTGCGACAGCGCGGTCGGCATGATACGGCGCACGACCTGGTCGAACAGCAGCTTGGAATAACCGTACACGTTCAGCGGCCGCTCGAACTCGGGCTCTTCGCGGAACGTTTCCGACGCGCCATACGTCGCCGCAGACGACGCGTAGAGGAACTGCACGCCCTGATCCAGGCACGCGCGCATCACCCCCAGCGAGTAGCGGTAGTTGTTGTCCATCATGTAGCGGCCGTCGGTCTCCATGGTGTCGGAGCAGGCGCCCTCATGGAAGATCGCGCGGACCTTGCCAAAATCGCCGCGCGCAAAGCGTTCGACAAACTCGGTCTTGTCGAGGTAATCGCTGATCTGGCAGTCGACGATGTTCTTGAACTTGTCGGCGCGCGTGAGGTTGTCGACGGCAATGATGTCGGTCTCGCCGCGCTCGTTCAGGCCCTTGACGATGTTGGCGCCGATGAAGCCGGCCGCGCCGGTGACGATGATGGTCATGATGCGTGGGAGAAAAGTTCTGCGTGGGTGACAACTGCCGTACCGAGCTTGCCGACAACGATGCCGCCCGCACGGTTGGCGTACTGCACGGCTTCCTTGATGTTCGCGCCGGCGCCCAGCAGCGTGGCCAGCGTGGCGATCACGGTATCGCCGGCACCCGAGACGTCGAACACCTCGCGCGCCTGAGCCGATACGTGCAGCACTTCGTGCTCGGTGTAGAGCGTCATGCCTTCTTCCGACCGAGTGAGCAACAGCGCCTCGAGCTGCAGGTCACGGCGCAGGTTCTGCGCGCGGATGGTCAGGTCCTGCTCCGATTTCCACGAACCGACCACCTGGCGCATCTCCGCACGGTTGGGCGTGATCATGGTGGCGCCCTTGTAGCGCGAATAGTCATCGCCCTTCGGGTCGACCAGCACGCGACGGCCGGCATGGCGTGCGACATCGATCATCTTGCCCACGTGCGTCAGCCCGCCCTTGCCGTAATCGGAGAGCACCACAACGTCATGCTGCGGCACCAGCGCACCAAAACGATCCAGCACCGACATCAGCACTTCGTGCGTGGGCGGGTTTTCGAAGTCAACGCGGATCAACTGCTGCTGGCGCGCCAGTACGCGCAGCTTGATGGTCGTGTTGACCGCCGGATCGCGGTGCAGATGGCCCGCGACGTGGCTCTCGTTCAGCAGCGCTTCAATGCTGCGGCCCGGCTCGTCGTCGCCGATCACGCCAAGCATGGCCGCCTGTGCGCCAAGCGCCGCCACGTTCCGCGCCACGTTGGCTGCACCGCCCAGGCGCTCGTCCTGGCGTTTGATCTGCACCACCGGCACGGGCGCTTCCGGCGAAATCCTGTCGACATCGCCAAACCAGTAGCGGTCGAGCATCATGTCGCCCACCACGAGGATGCGGGCGGCGCGGATCTGTTCGGAGACGGGCGTGGTCATGGGTCTAGGATGCGGCAGCAGCCGAGGTCACGGCAATTACGATTGGGTGGAGCGCCCGATGGCCTGGTATTCGAAGCCCGCTTCACGCATGGCTTGCGGCTCGAACAGGTTGCGGCCATCGAAGACCATCGGCGTTTTCAGCAGCGCCTTCACGGCTTGGAAGTCGGGGCTGCGGAACGCCTTCCACTCGGTCACGATGACGAGGGCGTCGGCGTTCCTGAGTGCGTCCATCTGACCGGCACAGAACGTTACGCGTTCCAGTTGTTCCGCAGAAAGATCGAGCGCCAGTGCGCGGCGGGCCTCTTCCATGGCAACCGGGTCATACACCTGTACGCGTGCGCCACGCGCCAGCAGCGCGGCGATCAGGATGCGGCTCGGCGCCTCGCGCATGTCGTCGGTATTCGGCTTGAAGGCCAGGCCCCAGATGGCAAACGTGCGGCCGGTCAGGTCAGCGCCCATGCGCGCTTCAATCTTGCCGACCAGCACTTCCTTCTGCTTGTCGTTGACGGCCTCGACGGCCTCGAGCACATGCAGCTTCTGGCCGTACTCCTGCGCGGTGCGCACGAGCGCCTGCACATCCTTCGGGAAGCACGAGCCGCCGTAGCCGGTGCCGGCGTAGAGGAAGCTGTAGCCGATACGCGGGTCGGAGCCGATGCCCAGGCGCACGAGCTCGATGTCGGCACCCACCTTGTCGGCCAGGTTGGCCATCTCGTTCATGAACGAAATGCGCGTGGCCAGCATCGAGTTGGCGGCGTACTTGGTGAACTCGGCCGAACGTACGTCCATGTAGAACGTCCGTTCGTGGTTGCGGTTGAACGGCGCGTACAGCGTGCGCATCATGGCCTTGGCGCGCAGGCCGTTTTCGTCGCTGTAGGTGCCGAGCACGATGCGGTCCGGGCGCATGAAGTCATCCACCGCCGCACCTTCCTTCAGGAACTCGGGATTGGACACCACCGAGAAGCCGACGTCGGACTTGCCGCGCCTGGCCAGCACTTCGTCAACCGCGGCGCGCACCTTGTCGCCCGTACCCACCGGCACGGTGGACTTGTCGACGATCACCTTGAAGCCATCCATGTGCTCGGCGATGTTGCGCGCGGCAGCCAGCACGTACTTCAGGTCAGCCGAGCCGTCTTCATCGGGCGGCGTCCCCACGGCGATGAACTGCACGTCACCGTGCGCCACGCTGGCGGCCACGTCCGTGGAAAACCGGATGCGGCCTGCGGCGCGATTGCGCTCGATCAGCTCCTTCAAGCCGGGTTCGTAGATGGGTACACCGCCGGCGTTGAGCAGGTCGATCTTCTTCTGGTCGACGTCGAGGCAGAAGACATCGTTGCCGAGTTCGGCCAGACACGCGCCGGTAACCAGACCGACATAACCACTACCGATGATGGTGATTTTCATACGAACACTTCAAGGATTGAAAACACGCCGGCGCGGCCTGACACAGGCCACGCCAGACTGAATTACATGCTCGCCCCGCCACTGCCGCCCAACGTTTCCGTGCGGCGCGGGGCATATGTTTCCCAGCGGTTGCAGCCGGGACACTGCCAATAGAACAGACGGGCGCGGAAGCCGCATTCCTGGCAGGTGTAGCGTGCCAGGTTGCGCGTCCGGCTTTGCAGCAGGTCGCGGATGGCACCAAGATCCTGCGCGCGCTGGATATCAGCGTTGACGCCCGACTCGACCGGATCTGCCAGCGCGCTCTCGGCCACCTCGGCCGTCGCCACGGGCTCGTGGCTCACCGCCTCCGACGCACGCGTCGCCTCGGCCTCCACCAGGCGCGTCAACGCCATCAACGAAGGCTGGCGGCGAATCTGGTCGCGCATCAACGCCACGGCGTCGTCGATACCGTGCACGTCGAGCTCATACTTGTAGACCGTGTCCAGCAATTCGGGGCCCAGACGCGCGTCCATCTTGGAGCGCAGCCACGCCAAGCCCTCGGCGGCACGGCCGAGCTGGGTATACGCCTTCATCAGACGCTCGGACACCAGCGGCAGGAACGCCACATTCTGCTGCTCGATGCTGCGCCAGCGCTTGATCGCGCCTTCAATATCGCCCTGCCCCTGCGCCACGTCGCCCAACTGGATGGTCGCGCGTACATTCTTCGGGTTTTCGGCGAGGGCCTGCTCGAGCCATTCGACAGCGGTCGGGACGTCCTTGCGCTGCAGGGCTTCCTGCGCCAACTCGCAGCAGAACTGCGCGATCTGCACGGAATAGTCCTTGCCCTGCAGCTTCTGCAGTTCGCGCGCCGCGTCGATGGCCTTGCGCCACTCCTTCTCGACTTCGTACAACTCCAGCAGCACGCGCTTGGCCGGCTCGGCAAACGCGCCTTCCATCAACATGCGCAGGGATTCTTCGGCACGATCCAGCAGGCCGGCGCGCAAGAAGTCCTGGCCCAGCTCGTACAGCGCATGATCGCGTTCGTTGGCCGGCAGATCCGGACGATTAACGAGATTCTGGTGCACACGGATCGCGCGTTCGGTCTCGCCGCGCCGGCGAAACAGGCTGCCCAATGCGAAGTGAAGCTCGGTCGTTTCCGGGTCCAGACGCGCAACTTCGATGAAGGCGTCGATGGCCTTGTCGGGTTGTTCGTTCAGGAGGAAATTCAGGCCCTTGAAGTACGAGCGCGGCAGCGATGACTGCTCGGTGCGCAACTGGCGCGCGTCGAGCCGAGCAGCCGCCCAACCCAGGCCGAACACCAGCGGGATGGCAAGCAGCCACCAGAGATCGAAATCCATGCGTCAGACCTTGGGGCCGGGAACGTGATAGGGAGAGTCGGCAACCACGGGCGCATTCGGCCCAGCCGCCGCGCCCTCTTCGGATTTCATGCGGCCGATCTGCCGACGCAGCCGGCTTGCAGCAAAACGATGTCGCATCACACGCGGCGCCATCGCGAGCATGGCCAGCAGGATACCGGCCACGAAAAACGCCAGCACAATCAGAATCAGCGGCGCATGCCACACCACGCCAAACGGCAGCAGCAGCGAGACTTCCGCCGTGTTGTGCAGTGCCAGCACGAAGAGCAGCACAAACAACAGGATGCGGATGACCCAGACAAGAAATTTCATGCGGATTCGAAAAACGGACGGCGTGTGGCGGCCAATAGGGCGCGACTGACGGGTTGTGCCGCATTGTAGCGGATTCACATAGCGGCCAGCCACGCGGGTGCGCCGCCGCAATGACATCGCAAAACAAAAACGCCCCGGCAAAGCGGGGCGTCTCTGAAACTGCCAATTCCAACCAAGACTCAACGCGACATAGCCAGCGGCACCGCCACATCGGCCGAAAAACCGGCCGTCTGGCGATTGCTGTCAGCCTGTCGGGCGGCCTTGACAGCCGTGAGCGACAGAGCTGGCTCGCCCTCCGAGGAGGATTCGCCTTGTCGCTCCAGGCTGCGGTCGACCCGCTCGCGCAACTCCTTGCCCGCCTTGAAGTGAGGCACCCGCTTTTCGGGCACCAGGACCTTCTCGCCGGACTTGGGGTTGCGGCCTACACGCGGCGGACGACGGTTCAGACCAAAACTGCCAAACCCGCGGATCTCGATGCGGTGGCCGTCTGCAAGCGCATCCGACATCGCATCCAGGATCGTCTTGACCGCGATGTCCGCATCCCGCAGCAGGAGCTGCGGAAAACGGGCGGCCAGCTTTTCCACGAGTTCAGACTTGGTCATGGGCATCTTGCGCGCGTCCTTGTAGGTCGACCCGGTGGATGCTTACTGGTTGGTTTCGTTCAGCTTGGCCTTCAGCAGCGCGCCGAGGTTCGTGGTGCCAGCGGTGCTGGTGTCAGCCGCGAACTTCTGCATGGCTTCTTGCTGGTCAGCGCTGTCCTTGGCCTTGATCGACAGGTTGATGTTGCGCGACTTGCGATCGATGTTGACGATCATTGCCGTCACCGACTCGCCTTCCTTCAGCACGTTGCGGGCGTCTTCCACGCGGTCGCTCGAGATTTCCGAGGCACGCAGGTAGCCTTCCACGTCGTCAGCCAGCTGCACCACGGCGCCCTTCGGATCCACAGCCTTGATCGTACCGGTCACCACGGCGCCCTTGTCGTTGGCCGAGATGAAGTTGTTGAACGGGTCACCCGACAGTTGCTTGATACCCAGCGAGATGCGTTCCTTGTCGACGTCGATGGCCAGCACCACGGCTTCCACTTCGTCGCCCTTCTTGTACTTGCGAACGGCTTCTTCGCCCGATTCCTGCCACGACAGGTCCGACAGGTGCACCAGGCCGTCGATGCCGCCCGGCAGGCCGATGAACACGCCGAAGTCGGTGATCGACTTGATCTGGCCGGCCAGCTTGTCGCCCTTCTTGTGGTTGCGAGCGAAATCGTCCCACGGGTTGGCCTTGCACTGCTTCATGCCCAGGCTGATACGACGCTTGTCTTCGTCGATGTCCAGGACCATGACTTCCACTTCGTCGCCCAGCTGGACAACCTTGGACGGAGCAACATTCTTGTTGGTCCAGTCCATTTCCGACACGTGGACCAGGCCTTCGATGCCGGCTTCGATCTCGACGAACGCGCCGTAGTCGGTCAGGTTGGTCACCTTGCCGAACAGGCGGGTGCCTTGCGGGTAGCGGCGCGAGATGCCGACCCACGGATCTTCGCCAAGTTGCTTGACGCCCAGCGAGACGCGGTTCTTCTCTTGGTCGAACTTGAGGATCTTGGCGGTGATTTCCTGGCCAACCGACAGCACTTCGCTCGGGTGACGCACACGACGCCATGCCAGGTCGGTGATGTGCAGCAGACCGTCGATGCCACCCAGATCCACGAACGCGCCGTAGTCGGTGATGTTCTTGACGATACCGTTGACGATGGCGCCTTCCTTGAGCGTTTCCATCAGCTTCTGGCGCTCTTCGCCCAGCGTGGCTTCCACCACGGCGCGGCGCGACAGCACAACGTTGTTGCGCTTGCGGTCCAGCTTGATGACCTTGAATTCGAGGGTCTTGCCTTCGTACGGCGTGGTGTCCTTGATCGGACGCACGTCGACGAGCGAACCCGGCAGGAATGCACGAATACCGTTGACCATGACGGTCAAGCCGCCCTTCACCTTGCCGGTCACGGTACCGGAGATGATTTCGCCGGATTCCAGTGCCTTCTCAAGGTTCAGCCACGAAGCCAGGCGCTTGGCCTTGTCGCGCGACAGGATCGTGTCGCCGTAGCCGTTTTCCAGTGCATCGATCGCGACCGAAACGTAGTCGCCGACTTGCACTTCCAGCTCGCCCTGATCGTTCAGGAATTCCTCGACCGGGACAAAGGCTTCGGACTTCAGGCCCGCGTTCACAACGACGAAGTTGTGGTCGATACGCACAACTTCCGCAGAGATCACCTCACCCGCCTTCATATTGGAACGGGCGATCGACTCTTCGAACAGGGCGGCAAAAGATTCGTTAGTTTGGGACATAAAAATGGGCATCCGCAAAACATGCCTCGCATTGCTTTCGCGTCAGTGGCGAAGACACGCATGCGGGGTTACGAGTTGAACAACGCCAGCAATGGCAACACCATCACCGGCACCGATCGGACCAAACCGCAGGTCATTGCGCCTTGGCGCCCTGCACCTGCCGGTACCAGTCCAGTACCTGCGCGACCACCTCATCGATCGTCATGTCGGACGAATCAAGCAGCCGTGCATCCTGCGCCGGACGCAGCGGCGCGACACTGCGGGTACGATCCCGCAAATCGCGCGCCTCCAAGTCCTGCGAAAGACTTTCCACTGTAGCAGAAAATCCCTTTGCAATCAATTGTTTATAGCGCCTCTCGGCGCGCGCCTGGACGCTTGCCGTGAGGAACACCTTGAGCACCGCTTCGGGAAAAACCACGGTGCCCATGTCGCGCCCGTCCGCCACCAGGCCAGGCGCTTCCAGAAAGGCACGCTGGCGAGCATGGAGGGCATTCCGCACCGCTCCGTGCACGGCAATGGCCGAGGCCTGGTTGCCGACCGACTCGTGGCGCAGCGCCTGGCTCACATCTTCGCCCTTAAGCCAGATGTGGTCTGCCTTGAAGCGCACATCCAGCGTGCTGGCGATGCGAACGAGGTTTTCGACGTCGTGCTCGTCGACGTTCTCGCGCATGCTGCACAGCGCTACGAGGCGGTACAACGAGCCGCTGTCGAGCAGGTGAAAGCCAAGCAGGTCCGCTACTTGGTGCGCGACAGTGCCCTTGCCGGACGCAGTCGGGCCGTCGATGGTAATGACAGGGTGCGGCGTGGAAGCAGTGGCGTCGGACATGATCGAGCGAAGGCAGTTAATTGCGTTTCAGGCGGTAATGCCGCCGAACGCGGTGAAATATTCAGGGAACGTCTTGGCCACGCAACGGGGGTCGTTGATGCGCACGGGCACCGGGCCGAACGCCGCCAGGGAGAAGGCCATCGCCATACGATGGTCTTCGTAGGTGTCGATCCCGTCGGCGGGTTCGGTCCATTGCGACGGCGGCGTCACACGGATGTAGTCTGCGCCCTCTTCGACCGTGGCGCCGAGCTTGCGCAGTTCGGTGGCCATGGCGCTCAGACGGTCGGTTTCCTTCACGCGCCAGCTCGCGATATTGCTCAGCGTCGTCGTGCCGTCGGCAAAGAGCGCCGCCACAGCCAGCGTCATGGCCGCGTCGGGGATGTGGTTGCAGTCCAGCTCCACTGCGTGGAGCTTGCCATCGTCGCGCTCGACGCCGCGCACCTCGATCCAGTTGTCGCCGGCCATGACGTTGGCGCCCATGCGGTTGAGCGCGTCGGCAAAGCGGACATCGCCCTGGATGCTCGACAGCCCGACACCCTCTACGCGCACCGGCCCCCCACCCAGCGCGCCGGCGGCCAGGAAATACGACGCCGACGAGGCATCGCCCTCCACGAAGATCTCGCCCGGCGCCTGGTAGGCCACGCCCGTGGGCACGGTGAACGACGCCCAGCCTTCGCGCGCCACCTGCACACCAAAGCGCGCCATGAGGTTCAGCGTGATCTCGATGTAGGGCTTGGAGATCAGCTCGCCGACGACTTCGATGGTCACGGTGCCGCTGGACTGAACCAACGGCAGCGCCATCAGCAGCGCGGTGAGGAACTGGCTCGACACATCGCCGCGCACGCGGATCGGCGCATCGATCCTGACCGGCGCGGCATGAATGGCCAGCGGCGGATAACCCTCGTTGCCGGTGTAGTCGATGCGCGCGCCCACTTGGCGCAGGCCATCGACGAGATCGCCGATCGGCCGCTCGTGCATGCGTGGCACGCCATGCAGGGTGTACTCGCCGCCCTGCAAGGCAAGCGCAGCGGTCAGCGGCCGGATCGCCGTGCCGGCGTTGCCCATGAACAGGTCCGCAGCCTTGCTCGGGAAGCGCCCTCCCGTGCCGCTCACCCGATAGGCGTTGTTGCCGAGCGCACCTACCGAGACGCCCAGTTTGCCCAGCGCGTCCAGCATGACCCGCGTGTCATCGGAGTCGAGCAGCTCGCGCACGGTGGTCTCCCCCTGCGCAAGCGCGGCCAGCAGCAGCACCCGGTTGGAGATGCTCTTCGAACCCGGCAACTTGATGGTGCCGCGCGCCCTCTTCAGCGGGCCGACGTCGAGATGTTCCATGAATCCAGTCAGTTCAAAACAAGAACGTTATTCGGGTTGGTTGATCGCTGTCGTGCGTTGCGGCCATGCGAGACGCGCTTGGCTTGCGCGGCGGAACACGCGCTCGAGCGCATCGCCATCGCGTTCGGCAATCATGGCCTTCAGGCGGCCGATCAGGGCTTCGTAGGTCGTCAGTTCGCGCAACAACGCTTCGCGGTTTGATAGGCAGATGTCGCGCCACATCTCGGGCGACGATGCCGCAATGCGCGTGAAGTCGCGGAAGCCGCCGCCGGCAAAGTCGAGCTTGAGCTCGGCGTCCTCCGCATTGATGATCTGGGCGACCAGCGCGTACGCGAGGACGTGCGGCAAATGGCTGACCGACGCGAACACCGCGTCATGCTGCACGGCCGACATGATGTGGCAATGGGCGCCCGCGGCTTCCCACATGCCCTGCACGCGCGCCACATCGGCGCGGCGATTTTCCTGCAGCGGGCAGATCACGGTCTTCTTGCCGACATAGAGATCGGCCAGCGCTGCTTCCACACCGTTCAACTCGCGGCCGGCGATGGGATGCGCGGGCACGAACTGGCTCACCTGATCGCCGAGCGCCGTCTTGGCCGCCATGATGACGTCGGACTTGGTGCTGCCGGCGTCTGTCACGATGGTCTCCGGCCCCAGGTGCGGCTGCATGGCGAGCAGCAGGGGCAGCGTCTGCGCCACGGGTGCACAGAGCACGACCATGTCGGCTTCGCGCACCGCCTCCTCCATCGGCAAAGCCTCGTCGATCACGCCGAGCCGGACCGCCGTTTCCAGCGACGCGGCCGAGCGGCCCACACCGACGACATGCCCAACGACACCCGCGCGGCGCAACGCGAGCGCCAGCGAACCACCGATCAGGCCAACGCCGGCAATCACCAAACGGGAACTGGAAAAAGAAGAGGCCACAACACCGCCCTGCCGGAAAAAAGCAAAGCGGCATTGTAGCCCGATGTGCCCGGCGCCCGATGCCGACTCAGGGGGCCCAGCGCTTCGACCGAGGTGAGCCGAAGATTTCAGTGCGCCGACGGGTAGGACCCCAGCACCTTGAAATAGGCCGCATCGTGTCGCAGCTTCTCGAGCGCACGCGCGACTTGCGGATCACGCTGATGGCCTTCCACGTCGACGTAGAAGTAGTACTCCCATGCGCCGCTGCGCGCCGGGCGCGATTCAAAGCGGCACATCGACACGCCGTTCTCGGCCAACGGAGCGAGCAGCCGGTACACGGCGCCGGCCTCGTTCGGCACTGACAGGATCAGCGACGTCTGGTCGCGCCCACTCGGTTCCGTCTCGTAATTGCCGATGACGACAAAGCGCGTGCGGTTGTGGGGATCGTCCTCCACGTTCGCACGCACCACGTGAAGCCCATAGCGGTTGGCGGCCTGCACGCTCGCCAGCGCGGCCACCGAATCGTCCTCGCCCGCCATGCGTGCCGCTTCGGCATTGCTCGACACCGCCTCGCGCGGCAGATTCGGGTAATTCGTATTCAGCCAGCGCTGGCACTGCGCCAGTGCCTGGGCGTGTGCCCGCACGACCTTCACCTGCGACATGTCGCCGGTCTTGTGCAGCAGGTTGTGATGCACCCGCAGCGCAATCTCGCCGCTGATCTTCAACGACGTCTGCAGGAACAGATCGAGCGTGCGCGACACCACGCCTTCGGTCGAATTCTCGACCGGCACCACGCCGCAATCGACGGTACCGGACTCGGCCGCGCGGAATACCTCATCGATGCTCGGACACGGCATCGGCTGGATCTCGTGGCCAAAATGCGCGATCACCGCCTGCTCCGAGAATGTGCCGGCGGGGCCGAGGTAGCCGATGCGCAGCGCCTGCTCCAGCCCGCGGCAGGCAGACATCACCTCGCGCCAGATGGCGGCGATGCTCTCATCGTGCAGCGGCCCCGGGTTGCTCGACTGCATCTTGCGGATGACCTGCAGCTCGCGGTCCGGCCGGAACGCCGGCGACGAATAGCGTTTCTTCACCTCGCCCACTTCCTGCGCCACCTTGGCGCGATCCGAGAGCAGCGTGAGCAGTTGACTGTCGATGGCGTCGATTTGCATGCGCAACGGCGCCAGTTCCGCCGCCAATGCAGCGTCCTTGTTTTGCTTCGTATCGTCTGACTGACTGGTCATTGTCGGAATCGGGTTCGGCAACGGAGGTCGCCAATGGTGCACAAGGCGAGCGCTTGCGCGATGTTCTGTCCTGGCTTCGGCGCCTCTCGTCAGGCCGATGCGCGCTCGAAGTCGCGCATGAACTCGACCAGTGCCTCCACCCCTTCCAGCGGCATCGCGTTGTAGATGCTCGCCCGCATGCCGCCGACGGACTTGTGGCCCTTGAGCTGCACCAGCCCCCGTTCGCGCGCCTGCGCGAGGAAGGCGTCGTTGCGCGATTCGTCGTTGAGGAAAAACGGCACGTTCATGCGCGAGCGGCACGACGGATGGATCTCGTTGCGATAGAAGCTGCTGGCGTCGATGAAGTCGTACAGCATCTTGGACTTGACGATGTTGCGCGTCTCGAGCGCTTCCACGCCGCCCTGGCGCTTGATCCACTGGAACACCAGTCCGGCGATATAAATCGCGTAGGTGGGCGGCGTGTTGTACATCGAGCCGTTCTCGGCCACCAGGCGCCAGTTGAATGCCGACGGGCACAGCGGATGGGCATGGCCCAGCAGATCCTTGCGAACGATGGCGATCGTCAGGCCCGCCGGACCAATGTTCTTCTGCGCACCGCCGTACAGCACTTGATAACCGCTCCAGTCGATGGGGCGCGACAGGATGTGGCTCGACACGTCAGCGACTACGACGCGCCCATGCGACTGCCCAATGTTCGGCGTCTCCTGGTATTCGACACCGACAATCGTCTCGTTCGTGCACAGATGCACATAGGCCGCGTCGCTCGACAACTGCCACGTCGACACATCGGGAATCTTGTGAAAGCGCTGGGCCTCGCTGGTGGCCGCGATGTTGACCGCCCCGTACTTGCGGGCCTCCTGCTGCGACTTGACCGACCACGTGCCCGTGACGACGTAGTCCGCCTTCGGTGCGTCGGCCGACAACCGGCGCATCAGGTTCAGCGGCACGATGGCGTTTTCGGCGATGGCCCCGCCCTGCAGGAACAGGATCTCGTAGTTGTCGGGCACCGCCAGCAGTTCGCGCAGGTCGCCAAATGCCTGCGCCAGGATGCTTTCGAACTCGCGGCCGCGATGGCTCATCTCCATCACGCTCATGCCGCTGCCGTGCCACGAGAGCATCTCCTCCTTCGCCTGCTCGAGTACTTCGGCAGGCAGCACCGCCGGGCCTGCGGAGAAGTTGTACACGCGTGCCTGGCTGGCTTGGAGGGCTCGATCCGCTTGGTTCATGGGGCGAAGGGGCAAAAGAAAAATGGCTGTCTGGGCGCAAACCCAAACAGCCATTATCTACCAACTGGCGGCGCCACGGGAATTGAGCCCCGGCGCCCACCCAGCTTGATCGATTACTTCGAGGCGGCGGTCACTTCCTTGTCGGCCATGTCGCGCATCTTCTTGCCGACTTGCGGACCGTACTTCTGCATCACGGTGCCCCACACCTCCTGCATGGCCTTGCCTTGGTTGGCCATGAACTTCTGGCCGCTCGGTGTCTTCAGGAAGGCGGTCAGGTCCTTGATTTCCTGGGTGGAGTAATACTTGCCCAGCGCGTCATAGTGAGCCTGCAGGGCGTCCTTCTGGAACGCTGCCGTCTCAAAGTCCTTGCCGGCGCTGTCCGTCATGCGCTGCACGGCGCCATTCTTCTTGAGCTTTTCGACAGCGGCCTGCTTTTGCTTGTCGTTCAGGCTCTTGTTCTCGACCAGCGCCTGCTCCAGCACCAGCGGAGCTTCTTGCTTGGCGCCATTTTCGAGCGCCTCACCCTGACCCTTGATGGCCGCATCGACGTTCATGGTCGTCAGCAGTTCCTTGATGGCTGCCGTCTTGTCGGCATCGCCACCAGCGCTCTGCGCGAATGCGAACAACGGCGCAAAACCGGCTACCACGATCAGATGTTTGAGACTCTTGTGCATTGTTGCTCCCTTGAGATAAGCGTTGCGTTTAGGCCGGCCGCATCACACAGAAGTTCCGGCCTCTGCCTCGCACAGGTCCGGCATCATGACAGAACTGCGCCTGACGGCAAGCAAAAGTTGTTTCGAATTATGACTCTGCGCTGTCATCCGGCTGTGCATCGGCGCCCTGCGCGGTCTCGCCGCCGTCAGCGCCGTCGCCGTCTTCGGCATCGGATTCCACCACCCGCTGCAGACCAGACAACTTGTTGCCTTCACCCACCGAGATGAGCGTCACGCCCTGCGTGGCGCGGCCCATTTCGCGGATCTCGTCCACGCGCGTACGGATCAGCACGCCGCCCGTCGTGATCAGCATGATCTCGTCTTCCGGCGCCACCAGCGCAGCGGCAACGACCTTGCCGTTACGCTCGGACGTCTGGATGGCGATCATGCCCTTCGTGCCGCGGCCGTGGCGGGTGTATTCGGAGATCGGGGTGCGCTTGCCGTAGCCGTTCTCGGTGGCTGTCAGCACGCTACCCGCGCGAGCCTGGGCACCGTCGCCTTCGGTCTCGGCCGGGGCGACCAGCATGGCGATCACCTGCTGGCCCTCTTCCAGGTTCATCCCGCGCACGCCGCGCGCCTGGCGGCCCATCGGTCGCACGTCGTTCTCGTCAAAACGCACCGCCTTGCCGGCGTCCGAGAACAGCATCACATCGTGCTTGCCGTCGGTGATATCCGCACCGATCAGGAAGTCGCCCTCGTCCAGGTCCACCGCGATGATCCCCGCCTTGCGCGGATTCGAGAACTCGGTGAGCGCCGTCTTCTTGACCGTGCCCTTGGACGTCGCCATGAAGACGAAATGCTGTTCGTCAAACTGCTTGACCGGCAGGATCACGTTGATCTTTTCGCCGGGCGAGAGCGGGAACATGTTGACGATCGGACGGCCGCGCGAGTTGCGACTGCCCTGCGGCACTTCCCACACCTTCAGCCAGTACAGGCGGCCGCGGTTCGAGAAGCACAAGATGTAGTCGTGGGTGTTGGCAACGAAGAGGGTGTCGATCCAGTCATCTTCCTTCGTTGCGGCGGCCTGCTTGCCGCGCCCGCCACGCTTCTGCGCCCTGTATTCGGAGATCGGCTGGCTCTTCATATAGCCGCTGTGGGACAGCGTCACCACGAGATCCTGCGGCGTAATGAGGTCTTCGGTGTCCAACTCGGTCGCATTGTGCTCAATCTGCGAGCGGCGCTCGTCGCCGAATTCAGCGCGGATCGCAGTGAGTTCGTCGGCGATGATGGCCGTAATGCGCTCTGGCCGCGACAGAATGTCGAGCAGGTCAGCGATCTGCGCCATCACTTCGCGGTATTCCTGGACGATCTTGTCCTGTTCGAGGCCTGTGAGGCGCTGCAGCCGCATCTGCAGGATTTCCTGCGCCTGGGTGTCAGACAGCTTGTAGAGGCCGTCGCCCTGCATGCCGAACGCCGGCAGCAAACCTTCCGGGCGATACGCGGCGCGCCCGCCTGCGGTTTCACTCTCCGCACGCGAGAGCATGTCGCGCACGAGACCGGAATCCCAGCTGCGGCTCATCAACTCGGCCTTGGCCACGGGCGGCGTGGGCGCCGCCTTGATGATCGCGATGAACTCGTCGATGTTGGCGAGCGCAACGGCCAGGCCTTCGAGGATGTGGCCACGCTCGCGCGCCTTGCGCAGGTCGAAGACCGTCCGACGCGTCACCACTTCGCGCCGGTGCAGCAGGAAGCACTCCAGCATCTGGCGCAGGTTCAGCAGGCGAGGCTGGCCATCCACCAGCGCCACCATGTTCATGCCGAACGTGTCCTGCAGCTGCGTATTCTTATAGAGGTTGTTGAGCACAACCTCGGGCACCTCGCCGCGCTTCAGTTCGATCACGACCCGCATGCCGGACTTGTCCGATTCGTCGCGGATGTCGGAGATGCCCTCGATGCGCTTTTCCGTCACCAGTTCGGCAATGCGTTCGAGCAGCGTGCGCTTGTTAACTTGATACGGCAGTTCGTCGACGATGATCGCCTGGCGCTGGCCGCGGTCGATGTCCTCGAAGTGCGTCTTGGCCCGCATCACCACGCGGCCGCGGCCGGTGCGGTAGCCCTCGCGCACGCCCGAGATGCCGTAGATGATGCCGGCGGTCGGGAAGTCCGGCGCGGGAATCAGCTCGATCAGCTCATCGACCGTGGCTTCCGGATTGCGCAGCAGATGCAGGCATCCGTCGACGACTTCATTGAGGTTGTGGGGCGGAATGTTCGTCGCCATCCCCACGGCAATGCCGGACGAGCCGTTGATCAGCAGATTCGGAATGCGCGCCGGCAGAATGGACGGCTCGGTTTCAGAGCCGTCGTAGTTCGGCTCGAAATTGACGGTTTCCTTGTCGATGTCTGCCAGCAGTTCGTGGGCGATCTTGGACAGGCGGATTTCGGTGTAACGCATCGCCGCGGCGTTGTCGCCATCGACCGAACCGAAGTTGCCCTGACCGTCGACCAGCATGTAGCGCAGCGAGAAGTCCTGCGCCATGCGCACGATAGTGTCGTACACAGCGGTGTCGCCGTGCGGATGATACTTACCGATCACATCGCCGACGATACGCGCGGATTTCTTATAGGGACGGTTCCAGTCGTTGTTGAGCTCGTGCATCGAGTACAACGCACGACGATGCACCGGCTTGAGACCATCCCGAACATCTGGAAGGGCGCGGCCCACGATTACGCTCATCGCGTAAGCGAGGTACGAACTGCGCATTTCTTCTTCGAGCGATACCGGGAGTGTCTCTTTGGCGAATTGATCCATTGGGCGAACGATGGGAGGCCCCGTAGTGATCACTACAAGGCGCTGCGGTTGCGCGAATAACAGAACATTTTACCATGCCGCAAGCCCCCTCCTCCTTGCATCGGCGAGCGACGCATCCTCAACCCCGGGCACGTTCCCTGCGAGGGTGGGCAAAACCGGCGATCCAGTCCCCATAAGGGTTTGCGAGCTGTTTTTTGCCTTGTTGCGTACACACCACAAGGCCATGGCGCCCCGTTCGAATCGCTTATATTTGCTTTTTAGGAGTGCGTGCTTGTGGCACAATCCCCCAGCGAAGAGGCAGACATTGTTCGAAGTGGAGCCTTCACCACACCGAGAATGTTATACTCCGAAGAATGTATGACTTGTTTTCGTCCCATCTGCTCGCAGTCTTCTGCGGTGATCTCATCCTGAGAGGAGAAATATGAAAAAATTTGCCAAGCTCGCGTTCGCTGCAGCTGCGGTAGCCATGGCTGCGTCCGCCTACGCTCAGTCGGTGCCCTACGAAAAGAAGGCCGTCAACGACAACTGGGGTAACGGCACGAGCGAGTGGGTCTGGAAGAACGGCACGAACGAACTGTGCTGGCGCAATGGCTTCTGGACGCCGGCAACCGCCAACGCACAGTGCGACGGCGCTCTGGCTCCTGCTGCTGCTCCGGCTGCCGCTCCGGCCGCTCCGGCTGCCCCGGTGGTGTCGAGCGAGAAGGTCACGTTCGCTGCTGACGCCCTGTTCGACTTCGACAAGGCTGTGCTGAAGCCGGAAGGCAAGGCCAAGCTGGACGACCTGGTCTCGAAGCTGAAGGGCATCAACCTGGAGGTCGTGATCGCTGTTGGCCACACCGACTCGTTCGGTTCGGACAAGTACAACGATCGCCTGTCGGTCCGTCGTGCTGAAGCCGTGAAGGGCTACCTGGTCAGCAAGGGCATCGAAGCCAACCGCGTTTACACGGAAGGCAAGGGCAAGCGCCAGTTGAAGGTTGATCCGAAGTCGTGCAAGGGTTCGCGCAAGGCACAAATCGCCTGCCAGCAGCCGAACCGTCGTGTGGAAGTCGAAGTGGTCGGCACCCGCAGCGCACAGTAATTCGGTCAGCACCGGAAAAAAAGCCCAGCTTTCGCTGGGCTTTTTTTTTGCCCTCCATTCCGGAGGATCGCTTCCGCTTATTTCCGAATAAGCGAGGAACAAAAAAGCGATGACGCCAACGCGCCATCGCTTTCTTTTTGGCGTATCGCGGATCTTCCGACCGGCCCTCGTATTAATTAGTACGCAGGGGTAGCCTGATCGTTGGCGACCATTGCGCGATCGCCAACACGCAGGTTGTTCGGGTTACGCTGTGTGACGGTCGCAACACGTCCGTCGTCCAGGCGTACCGTCACGCGATAAACGGTCTGGCCGCCCGCGCCGGCGCGTTGCTCCACCTGATTACCCGCGTACGCACCGAGCGCGGCGCCCCCGATCGTTGCCACCGTATTGCCCGTGCCGCCGCCCACCTGGTGGCCGAGGATCCCGCCGGCCACACCGCCGATGATCGTGCCCAGGATGCCCGGGCTATTGGCCGGCGCCTGCATTGGCTGGATCGACTCGACCCGGCCATACAGCGCGCCCGTTTGCTGCGGCTGGCCGCCGTACGCGGGGGGCGGGGCATATCCGCCGTTGTAGCCACCGCCATAACCGGGGGCGGCGCAACCGGCCAAGATCATCATGCCCGCAATACCGAGCCCTACAACAATGCGTTCGGTTTTCATTGGTCTCTCCTTGAGCGTTGGTGACAGTTGGAGAAAGCGCATGCGCATTTGTTTACCTCTGTTTCAAAGTGAAACTTTTCCGCCTTCAACGTCATTGGTCGGGGCCGTGCTTTTTGGTACATTTCTTCACCTAGCCGTTATGCCTTGGCGCAGCGCAACATGACAACCACTCACGCGAACGCCGACCCCGGCGAGCTCGACAAATTCAGTGAACTCGCCCACCGGTGGTGGGACCCGAATAGCGAATTCAAGCCCCTCCACGAAATCAACCCGCTACGCCTCGACTGGATCCAATCGATCGTTCCACTGGCGGGCAAACGCGTTCTCGATGTCGGGTGCGGCGGGGGCATTCTCTCTGAGAGCATGGCGCGTGCCGGGGCCACCGTCAAAGGCATTGACCTGTCACGCAAAGCATTGCGGGTCGCCGACCTCCATGGCCTTGAAGCCGGTGTGCCCGTGGATTACGAGGAGATCGCAGCAGAAACGCTCGCCGCGCGCGAGCCGGCCAGTTTCGACGTCGTGACTTGCATGGAGATGCTCGAACATGTGCCCGAGCCCGCCTCCGTTGTGCGCGCTTGCGCGACGTTGGTCAAACCCGGAGGCCACGTGTTCTTCTCGACCATCCATCGCAATGCCAAGGCCTATCTGCTCGCGGTGATCGGCGCGGAGTACGTGCTGAACATGCTTCCGCGCGGGACACACGATTACGCGAAGTTCATTCGCCCCTCCGAGCTGGCCGCGTTCGTGCGGTCCGCGGGCCTCCAGGCCGAGGAGATGCGCGGCCTGGAATACAACCCCATCACGGGCCGCTACGCTCTCACCCGCGACACCAGCGTCAACTATCTGATGGCCACGCGCCGTCCGGCCGACGCATGACCGCCAGCCGTTTTCCCCACCCGCTGGGTGCCGTGCTGTTCGACCTTGACGGCACGCTGGCGGACACGGCGCCCGACCTCGCCGCCGCGACCAACAAGGTCCGCACCGACCGCGGCCTGGAACCGCTGGCCTACGAAGCGCTTCGGCCCGTAGCGTCGCATGGCGCGCGCGGGCTGATCGGCGTGGCCTTCGGCGTGGGGCCCGGCGATGCCGAATTCGAATCGCTGCGGCTCGCGTTCCTGGCCAACTACGAAGCGGAAATCTGCGTGCGTACGCGGCTATTCCCAGGCATGGACGACGTCCTCGCCGAGCTCGGCCGGGCAGGAATCCCATGGGGAATCGTCACCAACAAGTCGGGACGGCTGACGGTGCCGCTGGTGGCGCAGCTGCCGTTTCCCGTCGCACCAGCCTGCGTGGTCGCGGGCGATACGACGCCATACGCCAAGCCGCACCCTGCGCCACTGCTGCACGCGGCGGAGTCGATCACTGTTGAGCCGAAGCACATCGTGTACGTGGGCGACGACCTGCGCGACATCGAAGCCGGCCGCGCTGCTGGCATGACTACCATTGCCGCCAGTTACGGCTATTGTGGTAACGGGCCCTCGCCCGACGAATGGCGCGCCGACGCCTTGATCGCCAGCGCTGGCGAGCTCATTCCGCTGCTGCTCGAATCGCAACGCGCCTGAGCGCGAGGCCGGGGCCAGCGCCCCGGGCATCTTTTTGAGGACCGCCGCCTCTGGATTGGACGCGGCGGTCGATCCACTGACCACGTACGTCCACCGCCCCGGCCGGACCGATACCAGCATGAGCACTTCCCCCGACTCGCGTCCTGATCTGCAACTGAACTCCAGCGGCTGGCGCGCCCGGCTCGATCGCGTGCGGACTTCGGCGGGCTGGCAGCGTGCCGTGCGGGCGGGGCAGTCGCAGCGCACCCGGCGGATCGGGCTGGGCGTGCTGATCTTCCTCGTGGTGTTTGGGCTGGTCGGCGCCTTCGGCGGCCCCCCGCTGCTGCGCCACCTGGCACAGACGCAGTTGAGCAAGGTGCTGGACCGGCCCGTGACCGTCGGCAAGATCGGCATCAACCCGTACACGCTGCGGCTTGACGTCGACCAACTCCACGTTGCCGAGCGCGACGGCAAGACGCCATTCGTCGACATTGGCCATCTGCACGTGAATGCGGCGTGGAGCTCCCTCTTCCACCGCGCCCCCGTGATTGAAGCGCTGAGCATCGATGCGCCGCGCGTTCGCATCGTGCGTACTGCTGATCAGCGCTTCAATTTCTCCGACATCATTGACAGGCTCAATCAGCCCGAGAACCCGCCCAAGCCGAAATCCGAAGAGCCGGCGCGCTTCGTCTTCGCCAACCTGCAGATCAGCAATGGCGCAATCGACTTCGTGGATCAGCCGCTTGGGACACAGCACAAGGTAGACGCGCTGCAGATCGGCGTGCCCTTCCTGGCGAGCTTGCCGGCCGACGTGGACATCTTCGTGCAACCGCTGCTGGCGGCGCGCATCGACGGCGCACCCCTGCACTTCGCCGGCAAGACGAAGCCGTTTGCCGAATCGCTGGAATCCAACCTCAACATCAAGATCGACGGGCTCGATCTGCCGCGCTATCTCGGCTACGTGCCAGGCCCGCTGCCCGTGGCCGTGCCGCAAGGCAAGCTGACGACCGACCTGACGATCGATTTCCAGAAGCCCAAGAGCGGCGCGCCGGTACTGCGCCTGCACGGCACGGCGGGCGTCGACCACCTGGAGGTGACCGACGCGAAGAAGGCTCCACTGCTCGCCGCTAGACAAGTGCGCGCCACGCTGACCGATGTGCGCCCGCTGGACAACGTTTTCCATCTCGATGCGCTGTCGCTCGATGGTGTGCGCGTCGATGCCGTGCGCGGCACCGATGGCGCGGTCAATTTTGCGCAGCTTGGCGGCAAGTCGGCGCCCGCCGAGGTCAAGCAGGCGCAACCCGCTCCGGCCCCGGTCGCCAAGCCCAAGCCTTTGGACGTGGCGGTCAACAAGCTGGAACTGGCGAACAGCATCGTCCACTGGCGCGACGCCACCACACAACCGGCTGCAGAGCTGACGCTGAAGGACCTCCACGGGCAAGCCGCCGTGCGCACGCTCGGCGGTCCCACCACGCTCGACGTAGGCGCCAAGCTTGCACAAGGCGGCGCGCTCAGCATCAAAGGCAACACCTCGCTCGAGAAGAACACCGGCGAACTGGAGCTGCACCTTGATGCCGTCAAGCTGGCAGGTGTCGGCCCGTATCTGCGCCAAGGGGGAGCGCCCCAATTGCAGGACGGCGCGCTGTCTGCCGAAGGCAAGATCGCGCTCGACTTCGGGACCGACAAGTTCAACGTGCGCGCAGAACCGTTGAGAGCCACCCTGGCCGATCTTTCCTTGGCACCGTCCACCGGCAAGAACACCGCGCTGCGTGCGAAGCATCTGAGCGCGGATGTGAAGCGCTTCGACTTGGCCGCACGCACGCTTGCGCTGAACGAAGTGCGCGCCGACGGACTGCAGATCGACGTGCTGCGCAAGAAGGACGGCACCACCACGTTGACGTTGCTCGATGGCGCGCAAACCGCCACCAGCAAACCGGCCGCGCCGGCCAAGCTCCAGGCCAAAGCTCCGGCCGAAAAACCCTGGGCCGTGACAGTGCAGGCGCTCAAGCTGGACAACAGCGCCCTCGGCTTCGAAGACCTGTCGAATTTGCGTCCGGTGAAGGTGCGTGTCGAGCCGCTGAACGTGGTCGTGCAGAACGCCTCCACCGACCTCGGCAAGCCCGTCAACGTGCAAATTGGAGCGGGGATGGGCGCCAAGGGCAAGCTCGACGTGCGCGGCGAAGTCGTTCCGCAACCGCTGAAAGCGGACCTGCGCGTGAACTCGCAGAACCTGTCGCTGGCGGGCTTGGATCCGTATCTCGACAAAACCCTGAACGCCGCCATCACAAGCGCGCTGCTGACGATGGACGGCCGCCTCGTGGTCAGCCAGGGCAAGGCGCTGACGGTGAGCTACCAGGGCAATGCGACGCTGGGCAACGTACGGCTGCAAGACCGCGTGAGTTCGGACGACTTCCTGCGCTGGCGTTCGCTTGCGCTCAACCGCATCCAGGCCAATTACGACGGCAACACACCACGCGTGCGTGTGGGCGCGGTGGCGCTGTCGACGTTCTATGCACGGGTCATCATTAACCCGAACGGACGCCTGAACCTGCAGGACATCCGCGTGCAGCCGAGCGAAGACCGCCGATCGCTCACGCAGAGCGAACCTGCCGCGGGCACGGCTGCCACGAGCGCGCCAGTGGCAGCCTCGGCGCCCGCTTCGCCCCCGGCGTCCGCCGTGGTTGCGTCCACCACACCCGCGCCCAAGGCGGGCGGGGCAGACTTGCGCGTCGATGCCATCACGCTGCAAGACGGCAACATCCGCTTTACCGACAACTTCGTCAAACCAAACTACACCGCCAACCTCACGGCCATCGGCGGCTCGATCGGCACGATCAGCACCGCCGCCAACCAGACACCTGCCGACGTGACGTTGCGCGGCAGTGTCGATGGCACAGCACCGGTGGACATCCACGGCAAGGTCAACCCGCTCGCGCCGACGGCCTTCGTTGACCTTACCGCCAAGGCCAACGGCGTGGAGCTGACCAACCTCACGCCCTATTCCGCCAAATATGCCGGCTACCCGATCACCAAGGGCAAGCTGACGATGGACCTCCACTACCTGCTAGACCAGGGCAAGCTGACGGCGGACAACCACATCTTCATCGACCAGCTCACCTTCGGCGACCGTGTGGAGAGCAAGGACGCCACCAACCTGCCGGTGCGCCTGGCCGTGGCGCTGCTCAAGAACTCGCGCGGAGAAATCGACGTGCGCGTGCCGGTGTCGGGCTCGCTCGATGATCCGCAATTCAGCCTCGGCGGCGTCATCCTGCGCGCGTTCGTCAACCTGATCGTACGGGCTGTGACCGCGCCGTTCTCGCTGCTCGCCAGCGCATTTGGCGGCAGTGGCGGCGAAGAGCTCGGCTACATCGAGTTCGACCCCGGCACCGCCGTCATCACGCAGGCGTCGCTTGTCAAGCTAGACAAGCTCGCCACGGCGCTGAAGGACCGCCCGGCGCTCAAGGTCGACATCGTCGGCCGCGTCGACCCCGAGCTCGACCGCGACGGACTGCGCCGCGAAGCCGTGAACCGGCAGATCCGCGAACAGAAGCTCAAGGACGCGGGCGATGCCGCCGAAGCCGACGCCACCGTCTCCCCCGAAGAGCAGAACAAGTATCTAGAACGCGCGTACAAAGCCGCCAAATTCCCCAAGCCGCGCAACATGATCGGCCTGGCGAAATCCTTACCGCCCGAAGAAATGCGCAAGCTGATGGAGACCAATGTGCAGGTGACCGATGCGGACCTGCGCGAATTGGCACAGCGCCGCGCCAACGCCATTCATGTGGCCTTGGCTGAACGTGTGGATCCGGGACGTCTCTTCGTAGTAGCCCCGAAGCTCAACGCGGATGGCATCAAGGACAAAGGCAAGACGACCCGGGTTGATTTCGCACTGAAGTAGCCCATCTATGGGATAATCGATCTTCTTCTCTGGGGCCGACCTGGTTTCGACGTGGGTTGCAAAGCAGTGGAGGGCATACCGAGGACCCGTCACCTCGTTAATCAATGGGAATGCAATAACTGCTAACGACGAACGTTACGCACTGGCAGCCTAAGGGCCGCCGTCCTCGCACTGGCTCGCTGACGGGCTAGGGTCGCAAGACCAGCGAGGTCATCTACGTCAGATAAGCCTCGGGAGTGTCACGGGCCCGAGGACGAAAACCTAGTGACTCGCCGTCGTAGAGCGTGTTCGTCCGCGATGCGGCGGTTAAATCAAATGACAGAACTAAGTATGTAGAACTCTCTGTGGAGGGCTTGCGGACGCGGGTTCGATTCCCGCCGGCTCCACCAGCTTTTCAAAGCAAAAACCCGCGACAGCACAAGCTGTCGCGGGTTTTTTCTTGGTGTGGCAAGAGGTACGCACTGCCTTCACCCCAACGCCACACCGATCGCGTTCACCGGGTCGGCAGCAACCGGACAACCGAACCGGCATCGCCGGCAAGCCGCTCTCGCCACCGGACTAGTTGTAGTTCATGACCAATGTCACCGCGGTATTCGCCGTGCCGGCCTCAACCACGGACGAGGTCTGGTAGTAGGCCACTTTGAACGGAATATTGAAATCGCCGCCTGCCCCGTCGTAGCCGCTGAAGGCGATCATCGTGTTGAGCGGCACTGGATCGCCCCCCTCATTGAGAATCTGCAGGCCGATGCCCCTTGCGGTCGATGCTGTATTGAGTGCGACAACCGAGCGCGAACTGTCAATGATGTTGGTATTGGGCTTCAGCAGATACGATACCTTGCTGATGCCCCCGGGACACTGTTTCAGGCCAATCGAGAAGTTGACTGGTGCCAATGAAGTACCAGGCCCTTTGAATTGCGTGGCTCGATTCTGGTCGCCCATCTTCACGGTCACATCCGCCGTCTTGCAACTGAAGGAGCCAACGCCAGCCTTGTTGCCCACTTGGAACGCGATGGCATCGCGCTCTTTATGGTCCCATTGTCGTTCTGCAAAGTCATATTCCACGCGAGGCCGGTGTTCCCGATAGGGAAATCAAAAAGAGTCGGGCCTGAAGACTACCCGACAATGTTCCGTATTCCTCTGCTATAGGCGAGCTTGCAAAGGCTTCCTGATTCTCACACACCCTATTGCTACCTTCCCAAATGATTGAGCCGACAGGCATATCGCGCGGCACGTTGAGGGTGCGTGGAATCCAGTAATTCGGTGTCGCAGGACCGCCGCCGGCAAATTCGCAATTGGCAGCGTATGCCCCAGTGGAAATCGTGATCATCGACGCCCATGCGAATAACGCGGTTACATGGGTGATCCGCACATATACCGATCTTTACCTGCGCGAGCCGCCGAAGACAGCATTCGCTCTCCTCATCAAACGTGTTCTAACCATCCTGCCTTCCTCCCATTGGTTTGAGCGTTTCAGGTAACCACTTTTCGATGTGTCTTCGGAAACGGCTTGCTTATCGGCAACGCAACGTCTGCCGCTGATAGTTCCGGCCTGCCTCGGCCTTCGGGAGCGCATAAGGCGCTTGGCACTGGCCTTCCTTCCACTTCACCGTCAACGTGCCCGTCTCCTCCTGCAAGAGCACGAAGGCGTTGCCGGCAGGGTCCGCGATGCCAAGGGGCCTGCCCGTTTGGGCGTCTTGCACGCTGGCCCCGAACGGCACCGGCGTGCCGTCGGCCCGTTGAAGCGCGAACTGGGCGCGCTGGCCGCTATGCCCCTTGAACGTGGCCAGCACGATCGCGCCGCGGCGAGGCACGACCTGCTTGACGGTATCTTCCAATTCCACATCCGCGCCCAGGTTGTGGGTCGCCGGGCTGAGGGCGTTCAGGCGATACGGTTGCGCATAGGTGACGACGGCGTAGCCATTGCGGCCGACCGAGGTACCGGCATCGGTCTTGACGTCTACGCCCTTGAGCCCTTCCATCTTCATCAACGCAAAGGTGTCGCCCACCGTACGGCCCAGGTTGACACCACCGCGGTGTACCACCACGGAGCCCGTTGCCCCAACGCTGGCCGATTGATAGTCGCGTGAAGCGTTCAGGTTGGCGTTGAGCTGGCCGACATCGGTATCGCGCGTAATGCTGGCCCCGCCCGATGCGCCGCGCCCCCTCCCGGTGTAGCCGGCCTGCATGGCATAAGACGTGGTCTCGTTCACGAAGCCGCTCAGGCCGCTTTGAACGGTGGTGCCGCCGTTGTTGCTGTTGCTGATGTTGGTATAGGCACGCGCAGACCGGACCTTGCCGCCCAGCGGAATCGACATGGTCAGCATGACCTGCGTGCTGTTGCCGTTTCCGCCGAAGCGCGTGTCCTTCGTCTGGCTCAGGCTCAGGTTGTAGCTCAACTGCTTCCAGTTGTTGCCGTAGCCGACGCTGATGCTGCGGCTCGAACCCGGTCGATTCCAGAAGGTCTGCTGGCTCAGGTTCAGGTAGACGCTGCCGTATCGCCGCTCGATGCCACCCAGATCCTGGCTGGTGGTCAGGTCGATCCGTGATCGGCTGCGCCCGGACTGAAAGCCCGCCGTGCCGGCCACGTCGCCGTTCGGGTCGTTGCCGACGTCGTTGACGTGGTCATTGAAGGTCCGATAGCCCGATGTGGAGTATCGATAGGCAGCCAGCGTGAAGTTAGTATTGGTTCGGGTAAAGGTTTTGGCGTACAACACCCGCACACTCTGGCCAGTCTCCCGCTTGCCGTGCGCGCGACTGCTCGATTGGGTCACGTCAACAGACAGCGCGCCAATGGGCGTGTTCGTACCGACACCAACGTTCACGGCCTGGAAGTCTTTCGAGAACTGGACGCCGCCGGCGACCGTGCTGTTGTCGGTCAGGCCGTACACCAGCGAAGCACTGACGAGATTCGGTGACGGCCCCCGCTCGCCGTCGTACTTGCCCGCCGCGAAGTTGTACTTCAGACGGCTCTTACGCAGCATCAATGGAAGACTCGAGAACGCCTGGTGCGTGACGCGCTTGCTGCCGTCCGCTTCAATGACGGTGATTTCCAGGTCGCCGTTGGAGCCGGACGGAAAAATGTCGGTCAGCTGGAAAGGCCCGGGCGGTACGTTGGCGCGATACAGCACGTAGCCACTCTGGCGCACTTCGACAACCGCGTTGGTGGCCGCCTGCCCGCGCACGACCGGTGCATAGCCGCGCTCGCTGTCAGGGAGCATGGCGTCGTCGGAGCCGACCTGCACGCCGCGAAAGCGTACGCTGTCAAACAACGTTGCATCGGAGTACTGCTCGCCAAGGGTCAGTTGGCCCTTGATTGCGTCGATGTCTCGCTGGACCAGCGTGCGGTTGCTCTTGAAGCGTGTCTGCCCGCTGTTGCTTCCACTTACCGTGGATTCGTTCCGCAGCCGCCAACGGCCAATGTTGACGCCGTTCTGCAGGCCGACGAAATAGCTGCTGCTATCGTTGCCGACACGGCCGTGGCCGTAGTTGCCGCTGAACTGGTAGTTGACGTAGCCGGCGGTGACACCCTCGTCCCACAGCGCAGGGTCGACATAGCCGCGTGCCGCGCGGGAAAGAAACGCCTGTGGGATGCTGAGATTGAGTTGCAGACGGCCAGCGTCGAAGTCCACCGCAGCCTGGTCCAGCAGGTGAGGTAGATCGAGGCAAGCCTCGCTGTTGACGTCCAGCGGCGGCGTGATGGCACTGAGGTTGACGCCGAAATCCTGCAGCATCTTGGCCGTCAGGCACGGCCGCAGCTTGGCGTTGTCGCCATCCTGGTAGAAATCGATGTCTCGACGGCCGACCAGATTGCCGTTGACCTCCACCTCCACACGATAGGTGCCTGGTGGCACGCTGCTGCCCGAGCTCAGCACGGCGCTCAGGTCGGCCGGGCGCCCTTGGCCGTGCAGGAAGCTCGTGTTGTAGGCCAGCAGCGTAGGATCGATCTGCGCAACCAGCGTCTCGCCCTCGGCGGCGCGCGCGCTGTTCATCATCGCCAGACACACAGCCAGATACAGCGGCGTCGCGCTCGGGCGTGCAGCAATTGCTTTTCCGTGGGTCTTTCTGGAGAACGCTTTGGGAGTCCGGCATCTAGACATCGCAATGCTCGCTTCTGGCTTGGTGAATCGGCGGGTGTCACATACGCAAGCTCCGCTACGGTGGGTGCGGGCTAAGCTAGCCCACGCGGGCTGGCACATCGGGTCAGTGGTCGTCGGCCCGATCAGTTACCGGTAGAGACCGGCGTGCTGGGCTGACTGCCGCGCAAGGTGACGCGGTAGCTTTGGCGGCCGCCGTAGTCATTGATGACGTCGTAGCGAAGCTCGGGCTGGGCGGCGCCGTTGCCCGGCAACTGCACCGGCAGCGCTACCGTGGAATGCGGCGCCACCATCTTTGCCTCGATGAGCGGCGCTTCTGCATTGCCCGCGTGCACCTTTGCATCGACCACGGTGACGTGGAACAGACTCGGGTTGCTCAGCCTCAGCATCGCCTTGCCGCCATCCTGGTTGAGTTGCCACTGCAGGCTTGAAGGAGCCTTCTGCGGGTCTGCGGTCAGACCGGCCGGCCGGTAGAACACCTTGATGCGCTGGCGGACAGCCAGTTGCAATACGTTCTCGTTTGGAGCCGCCTGCGGAACCTCCTGCACGTTCAGCCAGAAGGCCGACTCGCGGTCTGTCGGCATACCCACACCTTCGTACAGCACGCGCAAAAGCTGCTGCTGCTTCGCTGCCAGCTTCGCCAGGGGCGGCGTAATGGCAAACGGCAGGTGACCATTCGCGTTGTCCTCAAGCGGATCCAGCCAGGCCTGGATCAAGGCATCGGCACCATCGTTCGTGACGACGACGGACGTTTCCTTGTTGTTGCCGTCAAAGATCAGGCGCGTGGTGCTGAGGGAAATACTGGCGTGACTCGCGGACGCAGCCAACGCGCACGCCAACGCCGCGCCAGCGGCGCATCGTTTTGCTTTCATATCCGGGATGGCCTTTGAACAGATGGGCGGCAGCGGCGGGGGAATAACCGCTGACCGCCGCCGATTGAAGCCAGCCGTGAAGGCTGGCACCAGGCTTACTCGTAGGTGAGCGTGAACGGCAGGCTGGCGTTGGCGATACCCGGCTTGATCTTGGTCGGGTCTGCGGCCACATACGCTGCAGCGAAACGCACGTTGACTGCGCCACCGGTCGACGGCACCGTCGTCTGTGCCAGCAGGTTGCCGCTGCTCAGGTCGTACGCGTTTGCGCCCGCGCCGGTACCTTCGTACACGGCAATGCCCACGCCCTGGGCGAAACCTGCGGCAGTGTTGCCGTTGTTCACGCGCAGCGTCTTCTTGTCTGCGCTCAGGTCGGCCGCCTTGCCTGCGAACTTCATGCTGACCTTGGCGCCGGTCTTGCAGACCACGTCAAAGTTGGCGGAGCCGGCACCACTCGTCAGACGCTTCGGTGCTGCAACCGTGCCGATGTCGTCGGCGGCGACCTTGCCCATGTCGACGTTGATGGTGCCCGCATCGCCGGTCACCGAAGACACCTTACAGGTGTCGCTCAGAATCGCGCCTTGGAAGTTGATAACGCCATCCACCGATGTGGGCGTCGTTTGCGCCATTGCAGCGGAGGACAGAGCAGACATGGCGACGCCAGCCAGGAACAGTTTTGCTTTCATTGACTTACCCTTAGATTGAATCCGCGGCACGAACGTGCGGGATTTGGTCGAGAACAAATGCCTATCGAAGAAGGCAGGCGCAAGTATTTCAAGCGAGGCGTGCGCGCCATATCGGACTGCTCCGAAAAGCAGGCGAGCCTTATCGATTGCGCGTCTTGCGCCCGGCCATGCGCAGGCTCTCTCGGGAGGAAACGAGCGGTAGATCGACCGGCCCATCGGGAGGTCGCCACCGGAAGAGTACGAGGCTCCACGCGGGCGCAGGCACGCTGAACGGCGCCATGCGGGACGGCCGGGTCAGGGCAAGGGGCGCCCCGAGAGGAGGGATCACGCGGGGGCTGTGCCGGCCCCGTGCAAGGATTGGAGTTCTGCGACGAGCGCCTGGATGTCGGCCGTGATGTCGCCGGACGAGGACGCGAGATGGCGCTCGAGCTCGCTTGCCAGATTGTGCGTCGGCAGATCGTCCACCACGGCAGCCGCACCGGAAATGCGATGTGCCGCCCGACGTGCCTGCTCGATGTTTCGATGCACGATGCCCTCGTTCAGCATCTCGAGATCGGTTTTCATGGCCTGTCGATAGACCACGTGCACGTCCACCGTCCGCGCGAGGCCGTGCGCTTCCGGCGCGGCGCTGGCGCCAGAGTCGCCGTGGCCGCACCAGAGTTCGATCAGTTCGCGCAACGCGGCCAGGCGCAACGGCTTGCCGAGAACGCCGTCCATGCCGCTGTCGAAGCAGCGCGTGCGATGCGCATCGTCGGCCGCGGCCGAGATGGCGACGATCGGCGTGCGTTCGGTGCCGCGCTGGCGTTCGATCTCGCGCATGCGCTGCGCGACGGTGTAGCCGTCGATGCCCGGCAGGTTGCAGTCGAGCAGCACCATGTCAAACGCTGCTGAGGCGAACTGCTCGAGCGCCGCTTCGCCGGTGCCCGCGATGGCCGACCGGCAAGCGAGCGCGCTGAGTTGATGCTGGATCGCGTGTTGCACCGCCTCGTGATCGTCGACGACCAGGACGAGCGGCCCCTCGTTCGAATCCCGCGACAGCGGCTTGTGCACCCGAACCGGTGACACCGCCTGTGCCGCAGATGCGGGCGATTCGTCGGCGCCTGACTGCGGTGCCGGCTGCGCATGTGGTTCGCGCGTGGGCAACATGACGGTGAACACCGTGCCGATCTCCGGGCTGCTGCTGACCGTGATCACGCCTTTCATCAGGTCGACCAGTTCACGGCAGATCGACAAGCCCAGCCCACTCCCGCTGGCACCGCGATGGCCCGGGCTTTCCACACGCGCGTAAGGCTCGAAGATATGCCGCTGACGTTCCGGAGGAATGCCCATGCCAGTGTCGCGCACCTCGAGCACCAGCGTGCCCGTACCGCGCCGCCTGCCGGGCAGGTGGTCGACGCGCAGAACCACCTTGCCGGCCGCCGTGAACTTGATCGCGTTGACCAACAGGTTCAGAACGATCTGCCGAATGCGCATCGGGTCGATGTCCACGCTGAAATCTGGCGCGCACGCCACATCGAGGGACAACGCCAGGTTCTTCTCATCCGAGCGCCACCGCACCATATCGACGGTCTGCTGCGCCCACGGCCCGATCCGGGTCGGTTCGGGCGCGAGCGTCACGCTGTGCGATTCCAGGCGCGAGTATTCGAGAACATCGTCGAGCAGCGCCAGGAGGGTTTCCGATGCCGAGACCGCCGCATCGGCCCGGCTGGCCTGCTGACCTGTCAGGTGCGATCGCTGCAGCAGCTCGAGCGAGGCCAGGATAGTGTGCATCGGCGTGCGTATCTCGTGGCTGATGAAGGCGAGGAACATCGCCTTGTCGCGCTCACTGCGCACGGCCGCCGCGCGCGCACGCCACAGCACGTACGCCAGCACCGCAAAGGCGAGCACCACCACGCCAACGAGGGCAACCTGCCGCCCGCGGTAATGGAGGATCGATGCCAGCGACGGGGCGCCGTAGTCCGTGGTTTCGAGCCACCGGTAGCGGATGGCGTCAGCCTCGGGTGCCGGAATGGCGGTGAGCGATTTCTCGACGATGGATGCCAGTACCGGGTTGTCCTGACGCGTTGCCATCGTCAACGCATACGGCCGGTACCAAATGGTGCCCGAGAGGAACAGCCGGCCTTTGAACTGGCGGTGCAACTGCGGAAGGATCGACACGTCAGTGCCCAGCGCTGCGTCCGCCTCGTCATCGGCAACGGCCTGCAGCGCTTGGGCTTCATTCTGGAACGTCAGCAACGTCACCGGAACGCCGCTGTGACGAATCGCGTATTCCAGGCCGCCGCCGCCCCTGATCGCCAGCCGCTTGCCCTTCAGCTGGCGAATGTCTGCAAACAGGTTCTCGCTCTCAGCCGTGACGATCGCGATCGTGCCGACGTAGTACGGCGTGCTGGCAATAAAGCCGGAGCTGTGATGCGTCCGGTCGTCGCTTCTGCCCCAATCGGGCACCAGGTCGATCTCGCCGGACGTCAGCGCTTCGCGCGCTCCTCTCCGGCAGGCGCCATCCACGTATTCGAACCGCAAGCCGCTGATGCTGGAGACTTCGTCGAGAAACGATGGGACGATACCGGCCACTTTCCCGCCGGTGACAAATTCGAATGGGCGCCAATCCGAGTTGACGCAGGTGCGTATCACCGGATGCGCGGCGATCCACGCGCGCTCTTCCGGCGTGAACGGGGAAGGTGCAGCCGCGTGGCTGCCGCCGGACGTCCAACACAGCCACACGCCCACGATCAGTGCGCGCACCGTCGCCGCCACCTTGCTCACATCGTCCCCTGTCGCCATATCGGAATCACCTGCTCGGCGCGTCGCGTTCGCCCTGTTGCCCACCATGCCAGTGCACAAGCTTAATTCAGTCCCGTGCCGGCGGCCTGGAAAGTTGATCAAAGGGTCAGAGGGCGTGGCCGGCGAAGGGGCGTCTTGTTGGCACAGAGAAAGAGAAGAGAAAGCCCGCGATGCTATCGCCGTCGCGGCTGCAGTCCTGGCATGCACTGCATGCCGGTCCGGCGCCGGACCGATACAGAATCGACAAAATTGACGTGGTTCTGTACCTGTCGGCCAGGCAACGGCCGGTGCTAGCCTGCAAGCTCCTATTTGCCACTTGCCCATTCCCGCCATGCCCACACTCACCAACCTGCTTACCTTTGCCCTGGTCGCGCTCGGCATGGTACTCACGCCCGGCCCGAACATGATCTACCTGATCTCGCGTTCGATCTGCCAGGGGCGCAATGCGGGGCTGGTCTCGCTGGCGGGCATCGCCACGGGCTTCGTGTTCTACATGTTGTGCGCGGCGTTCGGCATCACGGCGCTGCTGATGGCCGTGCCGTTTGCGTACGATGCGCTGCGCTTTGGCGGCGCCATCTATCTGTTGTATCTGGCGTGGCAGGCGCTGCGCCCCGGCGGCCGCGCGCCGTTCCAGGTGCGAGACCTGCCCGTGGACAGCCCGCGCAAGCTGTACACGATGGGGTTGCTGACGAGCCTGCTCAACCCGAAGGTGGCAGTGCTGTATCTGTCGCTGCTGCCGCAGTTCATCGAGCCCTCGCACGGCAGCGTGCTCGTGCAGTCGGTGTGCCTGGGTATCACCCAGATCTGCGTGAGCGTGACGGTCAATTCCATGATCGCCGCCACGGCCGGCAGCATTGCCGCGTTTCTCTCGCGCAAGCCGAGCTGGCTGTCGATCCAGCGTTACCTGATGGGCTCGGTGCTGACGAGCCTGGCGTTGCGCATGGCGATGGAAGCCCGCAAGTAGCACGCTGGGGATTCTGTAAACGACTGCGGGGCGATCCGGCAGCTTGCCGGATCGCCCCACTGTGTTTGGCGTACCGCGCTCAGAACTCTTCCACGGCCGGCGTCAGCGCCCCAGGCTCGCGGACACGTCTTCAGCGGCGGCGCATGTAAAACGTGAAGACCCTGTCGTGTTCGCTATGCTGGAGCAGTTCGTTGCCGGTCTGCTTGGCAAACGCCTGGAAATCACGCGTCGCCCCCGGATCGGTAGCGAGAATCTTCAGCACCTCGCCGCTCTGCATGTCGGCAAGCGCCTTCTTCGTGCGCAGGATAGGCAGCGGGCAGTTCAGGCCGCGTGCATCAACTTCCTTCTGGAACTCCATGGCTTCCTCTGTGGTGCGGGTGGGCGGCATCGTGCCACCCACGTCAATCATTCGGCTATTGTAGCGAGCCGCGTCGGCTGCCACCGGCGCGGCGGCGGCTCGGCGGGCTCGCCGGTGCGGATGTCGATGTAGCTGACGGGCAGGCCGCGCGCCGTCAGGAAATCGGCCACCGCATAGCCCGTGCCGGCCGTCCACGGGCGCACCTTCTCGAACGGCTTCAGGCGGTATTCGACAAGCTCTTCCGACAGTGCGATCTCGCCATCGGCAACCACGTGGTACGCGATGATCAGCTCGTTCTTGCGGATGAACTCGTACACACCGATCAGCGAGATTGACTGCGCGTCCAGGTTCGTCTCTTCCTTCAACTCGCGCGCAATGCCCTGTTCCGGCGTTTCGCCATGCTCCATGAACCCGGTGACGAGCGCGAACATGCCCTCCGGCCACTGCGCGTTGCGCGCGAGGAACATCTGTCCGCGATACTCGACCACCGCCGCCAGCACCGGAAGCGGGTTGTTCCAGTGGACGAAACCGCAGGCCGGCGCGGGGCACGCAAGGCGCAGGCGGCCGGCCGTATGCTGCTCGACGAGCGGCGTGGCGCATTGCGGGCAGAAGCGGTAGTCGAAGCTCATGGCGGTGAGATGCTGAACTGGCGATTCAGGCGGCTTGCTCGCACGCTGTGCGAATGTCGGCGGCAAAGGCTTCGACGGTTTCGGGCCGCACGTCCCACGAGCACATCAGGCGGCAACCGCCCGCACCGATGAACGTGTAGAACTTCCAGCCGCGTGCGCGCAGCGCTTCGATGGCGGGCAAGGGAAGCTCCGCAAACACGGCATTCGATTCGGTGGGGAACATGATGCGCACCCCTGGCACATTGGCGATGCGTGCATGCAGCAACTGCGCCATCGCGTTGGCATGACGCGCGTTGCGCAGCCAGACGTCGTTCTCCAGCAAGCCGAGCCACGGTGCGGAGATGAAGCGCATCTTCGAAGCCAGCTGCCCGGCCTGCTTGACCCGATACGCAAAGTCTTCAGCGAGGCGCCGATCGAAGAAGACGACGGCTTCGCCCACCGGCAGCCCGTTCTTCGTGCCGCCGAAACACAGCACGTCCACGCCGGCGCGCCAGGTAATCTCCGACGGATGCACGCCAAGCGACGCCACGGCATTCGCAAAGCGCGCGCCGTCCATGTGCACGCGCAGCTGCCGGCGCTTGGCAATGGCGGCAATCGCACGCACCTCTTCCACCGTGTAGACGGTGCCGACTTCCGTCGATTGCGTGAGCGAAACGACCTTCGGCTTCGGGTAGTGGATATCGGAGCGGCGCGTGACCAGCGCTTCCACCGCATCGGGCGTGAGCTTGCCGTTCTCGCCCTTGGCGGTCAGCAGCTTGGAGCCGTTGGAGAAGAATTCCGGGCCGCCGCACTCATCGGTTTCGATATGCGCCAGCTCGTGGCAGATCACGGAGTGGTACGAATGGCACAGCGATGACAGCGCCAGCGAGTTCGCCGCCGTGCCGTTGAAGACGAAGAAGACTTCACAGTCGGTCTCGAACAGGTCGCGAATGCGGTCGCACACGCGCTGCGTCCAGGAGTCATCGCCATACGCGGGCTCGTGGCCGCTGCCGTTGGCTTCCAGGAAGTACTTCAGCGATTCGGGGCAGAACCCCGCGTAGTTGTCGGAGGCGAAATGCTGGGTGGGCTGCATGGCGGCCGTCATGAGGTGGGGCGCGTTCCTTCGTTACTTCTGTTCAGACCAGAGCACACCGCCCGTGGCCCAGTTCTCTCGCTTGACGTCGTTGATGATGATGTCGACTGCGGCTGGTGCGCAGCCCAGCGTTTCGCACGTCACGCGCGTCACTTCCTCGACGAGTTTTTTCTTCTGCTCAACGGTGCGGCCTTCAAACATCTCGATATGGAAAGTCGGCATGGGGTCTCCGGTCATCAGTCTCGGTAGGAAGCGTCGATTTTATCCAGTTTGCGCAGCAGCGCCGGCCACTCCATCACGCCTTCGATGGCGCCGCCATCTTCGAGTTGTCCGGCAGCGCGATCGGCGACTTCCGGTGCGGGGAAGACCACCTCGCCGGCCGTGAGGGCCTGAATCTGGATCTCGCACGCCTTGATGAGCGTGGCCATCAGCACGTGCGCCTCGGCCACTGTGCGCCCGATGGTAAGTGTGCCGTGGTTGCGCAGCAGCATGGCGAACTGCGTGCCGAGCGAGGCCGTCAGCCGCGCGCCCTCTTCCGGCGTAAAGGCCAGGCCTTCGTAGTCGTGGTACGCGATGCGCCTGTGGAAGCGCAGCGCGTGCTGCGACAGCGGCAGCAGCCCATGCTTCTGCGCCGACACGGCAATGCCCGCCGTGTTGTGCAGATGGATCACGCAGTGTGCATCGGGCCGTGCGGCGTGCACGGCGGCATGCAGCGCAAAGCCCGTCACGTTCACGGATGGCCGCGTGGCCGCATCGGGCCAATCGCCGACGAGCTGGCCCGCACGGCTGATCTTGACGAGGTTGGACGCGGTGATTTCATCAAACGCCAGGCCGAACGCGTTGATGAGGAAGTGGTCCGGCTCACCCGGCACGGTGGCCGACAGGTGGGTATAGATCAGGTCGTCCCAGCCGTTGAGCGCGGCCAGTCGATAAGCGGCGGCAAGATCGACACGCACGGCGCGCTCGGCCTCGCTGATCTCGCCCCCGGGCACGACAGCGCCGGGGCGCAGGGCAAAAGACATGGGGCTCCTCCGATGGAGGGGCCATTCTAGAACGTGTGCGCCGAACGAGCACCATGCGTGTCGCAACGTGCGCTACAGGCTGCCGATCATCCACGTATGGGCGAGACGCGCTTGACGGCGAGGAACGTTGCCCCACCCACCAGCAGCGAGACCGCCGCCACGGCCAGCGACGTATGGAACCCGCCGGTGGCCGCAAACAGGCGATTTGCCAGCGGCGGCCCGACGATCTGGCCGATGCCGTAAGCCGCCGTCATCAGCCCCATCAGCCGGGGCGCCGCGTGCGGCCACAGGCGGCGCGCCTCGCGCATGGCAAACAGCGTGATCGCCGTGAACGGCAGGCCGAGCAGCGTGCTGGACAGTGCGAGCCCCGCCACCGTCGGCCAGACGATGCTGATGGTCACGGCCACCGCCTGCATGGCATAGGCGCTAGCGAGCAGCGAGCGGTTGTCGCGCGCCAGGCTGATCCGCGTGGAAAGGAACGCGCCGAGCGCCACGCCGGCGCCGAACATCGGCCAGAACAGGTCGGGCCACACCGACCCGGCCGGCAGCACCTTGCGCGCGATCACCGGCAGGAAGGTGGCGGTGATGATGTAGCCGAAACCGGCCAGGCCGTAGGCGAGCGTGACGGCCGCGGTGGGCGCGTCGAGCCCCGGCGACGCGTCCGACGGTGCCGATGGGGGGGCAGCCGCCGCACGTGCTTGTGGCCGGATGGTCGGCCACACCGCCGCCGACAGCAGCGCCGACAGCACGCCGAACGCCATCCAGGCCCAGGTGGCGTGCCAGCCCAGCGCGACCATGCCGCTGGCCATCAGGCCCGGAATGGCAATGCCCAGCCCCGGCCCGCAGAAGATGATGCCGCCCAATGCCGCATGGCCCAGTTCGGTCAGCCGATGCAGGCACCAGCCTGCGGTGAACACGAACACCAGCGCGCTCGCCATGCCGGCTGCAAAGCGCAGCATGAACCACGCCGGCTGGCCTTGCAGCACGCCCATCCCCGCCGTCAGCAGAATCGTTGCCATCAGCCCAATGCGGATCAGCCGTGCCGCATCGCCGCGCACCGCCATGCAGGCCAACGCGCCGATGAAATAGCCGAGATAGTTGCCCGTGGCAAGCCAGCTGCCCTGCGCCAGCGTGACGCTGCCGTCGTGCAGCAGCATCGGCAGGATCGGCGTGAAGGCGAACCGGCCGATGCCCATGGCAACGGACAGTGCCACCATGCCCGCAATGGCGACACGCCAGGCAGACACCCGCGCATCGTGCGCGGCGGACAAGGCAGATGAGGACGGCAGCGTGTGCTCCATGGGGACGCCCGGACGAGGAAATCGGCACGTCATCGTACGCAAGCCAGTCCATCCTGAAAAATGAATTATATTGAACAAACCCATTAGCATTTGAGATACATCATGGACCTGGCCTCGCTCGAGATTTTTCGCACGGTGGTACGCGAAGGCGGTGTGACGCGGGCGGCGCAGCATCTGAACCGCGTGCAGTCGAACGTAACCACGCGCATCCGCCAGCTGGAGACGTCGCTCGGGGTGCAACTGTTCGTGCGCGAGGGCAAGCGCATGGTGCTCACGCCCGCCGGCCAGACGCTGCTGACCTACGCCGACGACATCCTGCGGCTGGCCGCCGAGGCACGGCAGGCCGTGCAGCCGCGCGAACCGCACGGCCGCCTGCGCATCGCCTCAATGGAAAGCACCGCAGCCAGCCGCCTGCCCGCATTGTTGGCCACGTTGCACCAGCGCTGGCCGCGCGTGCAGCTGGAGCTGGTGACGATGACGACGCGCCAGTCCCTCCAGGCGCTCTCCAACTTCGAGGTGGACTGCGCATTCGTGGCGGAAACCGCATGCATGGCGAACACGCGCGCCGCAATGACCACGCTGCCCGCCTTTGCCGAAGAGCTCGTGCTGATCGCGCATCGCGCGCATCCGCCCATCCGCCGCGCCACCGACGTACAAACCCCTGCCCTGCTCGCCTTCGAGCCCGGCTGCGCGTATCGGCAATTGATCGAAGACTGGTTTGCAGCAGACGGCGTGGTGCCCGCACGCGTGCTCGAACTCGGCTCGTACCACGCCATCATCGCGTGCGCGGCAGCGGGGATCGGCGTGGCGCTTGTGCCGCGCTCGGTGCTGGAGCTGTACACGAACGCGCCGGAGATCAGCGTGCACGCGCTGCGCAAACCGGGCCGCGTCGACACCGTGCTTGCCTGGCACCGCGACATGGCCGGGCCCGCCCTGCAGGCGCTCGTGCAGGTGCTGCGCGAGCCGCACGCCGCGGCCGTCGAGCCCGCCACGCAGGCCATCGCTGCCTAAACTGAACTGGACGATGCGCTGAGTCCCACACCGACCGTGCCGCCGGTCCAGCGCAGTCGAGCGCGGCAATGACGACGGAGGCGCCATGCGACCGTCAATGCGGATTCGGCAGTGGACGGCCCGGCTGGCCGTAATGGCCGCTGCCGCCTGGAGCGGCCTTGCCATGGCGGCCGCGCCGGTGGTGGTGCTGCCGCTGACCGGCGCCATCGGCCCGGCCAGCGCGGCGTACGTCATTCACGGCCTGCAGCAGGCGCGTGCACAAGGCGCACAACTCGTGGTGCTGCAAATGGATACGCCGGGCGGGCTCGATGCATCGATGCGGCAGATCATCCAGGCGATCCTCGCCTCGCCGGTGCCGGTGGCGGGCTATGTGGCGCCCGGTGGGGCGCGGGCGGCCAGTGCGGGCACATACATCCTCTATGCCTGCCATGTCGCGGCGATGGCGCCTGCCACCAATCTCGGGGCCGCATCGCCAGTGGCCATCGGCATCGGCGGACATGCGCCCAGCCCCGGCGATGCCGCGAAGCCGTCCAGCGCGCCGTCTGCCGCTGCGGGCAACGAAGACACCCTTGCCCGCAAGCAGATGCACGATGCCGCCGCGTACATCCGCGGGCTGGCACAGCTGCGCGGCCGCAACGCCGACTGGGCGGAACGTGCCGTGCGCGAAGCCGTGAGCCTGGACGCGCCCGAGGCGGCCAGCCAGCACGTCATCGACCTCATCGGCAGCGACATACCCGACCTGCTCAGGCAGGTGGACGGCCGCGCGCTGCACACATCGGCGGGCCTCGTGACCCTGCATACCGCCGGCGCGCAGACCGTCACGCTGGAGCCCGACTGGCGCAACCGGTTTCTCGGCGTCATCACCGACCCGAGCCTCGCGCTGTTGCTGCTGACGGTGGGCGTGTACGCGCTGATCTTTGAATTCTCGACGCCGGGCATGGTGGTGCCGGGCATTCTCGGCGCGGTGTGCATCGTGGTGGCGCTGTACGGCTTGCAGATGCTGCCGATCAGCTATGCGGGACTGGCGCTGATTGCGCTCGGGCTCGGCTGCATGGTGGCCGAGGCGTTCCTGCCGACGTTCGGCGCGCTCGGCGTGGGCGGCATCGTTGCGTTCGTGCTCGGCGCCGTCATGTTGATCGACACGCAGACGCCCGGCTTTGGCGTGCCGCTGCCGTTGATCGTGTCGACGGCGCTGGTGAGCCTGGCGGTGATCCTGTTGCTCTCCAGCATGGCGATGCGCGCGCGGCGGCAGCCGAGCGTGGCTGGTGGCGACACGCTCATCGGCATGACCGGCGAATTGCTGGAACTGGACCCGACCGACCCCGACGACCCCGCCGCCGGCTGGGCACAGGTGCGCGGCGAACGCTGGCGCGTGCATTGCGATGGGCCCGTGGCGCGCGGCGACCGCATCCGCGTGACGGCGCGGCACGGCCTGACCCTCGACGTGGTGCCGGCGTCATCCTAAGGAGACGAACATGATCTACGGATTCTTCAGCGCGGGCGGCCTGATCTTTCTGGTCGTGCTGCTGGTGATCTCGTCGTTCCGGGTGCTGCGCGAATACGAGCGCGGCGTGGTGTTCATGCTCGGCCGGTTCTGGCGCGTGAAGGGGCCGGGGCTGGTGCTGATCATCCCGGCGGTGCAGCAGATGGTGCGCGTGGACTTGCGCACCGTGGTGATGGACGTGCCGCCGCAGGATGTGATCTCGCACGACAACGTGTCGGTCAAGGTCAACGCGGTGGTGTACTTCCGCGTGGTCGACCCCGAGCGCGCGATCATCCAGGTGGCGAACTTCCTGGAGGCCACGAGCCAGCTTGCGCAGACCACGCTGCGGGCGATTCTCGGCAAGCACGAGCTGGACGAGATGCTCGCAGAGCGCGAGAAGCTCAACCTTGACATCCAGAAGGTGCTCGATATCCAGACCGATCCGTGGGGCATCAAGATTGCCAACGTCGAGATCAAGCATGTGGATCTGAATGAATCGATGATCCGGGCGATTGCACGGCAGGCCGAGGCGGAGCGTGAACGGCGCGCGAAGGTCATTCACGCGGAAGGCGAGCTGCAGGCGTCCGAGAAATTGCTGGAGGCGGCGCGGATGCTGGCGCAGCAGCCTGAGGCGATCCAGCTGCGGTATCTGCAGACGTTGACGCAGATTGCCGGGGACAAGACGTCGACGATTGTGTTTCCGTTGCCGATGGATGTGTTGGGGGCGGTGAGGAAGGGGTAGGGCTTGGAGAAATCTCTCCCTCACAGGTCGATCTTCATGCCTAGCTTGAACACCCGCGGCGCGCCCATCGAGAGGCGGTTGTTGCCGGCGCCTGCCCAGTAGCGCTTGCCGGTGAGGTTGTCGACGTTGAATTGCAGCGTGGTGCGCTTGCCCGAAATGCGCGTGACGTATCGCACGCCGGCCGAAAAGAGCGTGGTGCCGCCAAGCTCGGCCTGGTTGGCGTCGTTCACGGGACGTGGCCCGAGGTAGTACGCGCCGGCGTTGAGCGACACCGAGCGCAGCATCGGCAGCGTGTACTCGGCGAACAGGCTGGCGGTGCTGCGCGGCGTGTTCTCGGGCGTCTTGCCGTCGAGGCCGTTGCCGACGCCGCGGAACGTGGCGTCGGTCCAGCCGGCGGACGCCAGCAACGAGAGGTCGTTCGTCACGCGGCCCTGCGCGGTCAGTTCGACGCCGCGGATGCGCTCGCGGCCGTCCTGCACGAAGACGTTGGCATCGTTCGTGTACGCGGCGGCGCGATCGATGTCATACACGGCGGCCGCAAGCTGCGTGCCGGTTGGCGTTTCGTAGCGCACGCCAACTTCCTTCTGTTCGCTCAAGGCCGGCGGCATGGCCACGTTGGCGTTGACGGCCGTGTTGGGCGCGCGCTGGCCCGCCTCCAGACCTTGCGCGTACGACGCATAGGCCGACAGCGTGGGCGTGAACCTGTAGATGATCGCGCCCAGCGGCGTGGTCTTGCTGGCCTCGTAGCGGTTTGGCACCTGCTCGCTGGTGTAGCGCGTGTACCGCAGGCCGGCGATCACCTGCCAGTGCTGCGAAAGCGTCATGCGGTCCATCGCGTAGATGCCCGTGTCGACGGCACGCTGTTCGGCCGTGAACCCGGTGCCGGTGGTCGGCAGCCAGCCGAGGTCGATCGGGTTGTACAGGTTCTGCGCACCGGAGAACCGGTCGGAGTACACCGCCGCCTGCCGCATGTCCGATCGCGCCACGCCGAAGGTCAGGTCGTGCGTGATCCAGCCCGTCTTCTCGGTGCCGTTGATGTCGGCACGCACATGGCTCGTGTTCCAGCGGCCGTTCTGACGTTGTCCGCTCACCGTGCCCGCGCCCGTCGCCGGATTGCTCAGGCGGAATTCCGAAAACGCCCGCGAGCGCGCCGTCTCCGACATGCCGCCCTCCACCGTCAGCAGCCACGCATCGCTGAGTGCGTAGTCGGCCCGCAGCAGCGCGTTGGTGTTGTTGCCGTCAAAGTCGGCCCAACCCGGAGCGATGCGCCTGGTCGGGTCCGGCATGGCCGGTAGCGTGATGACGCCATTGCGTGCTGCGGGCAGCGTCACCACGGATTGCTCGGTGATGGCCTTGCGCGAATATTCGACGTCGGCCTTCAGGCTCAGGCGGCTGTTGACCTTCCAGTCGAACGCCATGGCCGCCAGCTGCCGCGTCCCGTCGATGCCGCTGGTGGGCGATTGCAGCGAACCACCTGCGGCGTTGAAGCGGATGCCGTATTGGTTGTCTTCACCAAAGCGGCGGCCCACGTCGACGGTGCCGATGGCCGTGCCGTTGCTGTCGAACTGCACGCCCAGCGTGGTGACGGGCGTGTTGCCCGCGCGCTTGGTCACCAGGTTCACGACGCCGCCCGGCGTGGTGTAGCCGTAATACAGCGCCGACACACCCTTGAGCACCTCCACGCGCTCCTTGTCCTCGAGCGGGATGGCGGTCAGCGCGGGAATCGGCATGGAACCGTTGAAGCGGAAGTTGGTGCGGTTCTCCATCGTCACGCCCCGGATGGCGAGGTTGTCGAACGTCTCGCCGGAAAGCTGCTGGCGCGTGACGCCTGCCGTATTGCGCAGCGCGTCGTACAGCGACGTGTCTTGCTGCGCGTCGAGCGCCTCCCGCGTGACGACGTTGACGGTGGCCGGGATGTCACGCAATGCCATGCCGCGGAATGCACCCACCTCTGCCGTGCTGGCTGCAAAGCCGCGCTGGCTGCGCGCGGTCACTGTGGTTTCGTCCAGGTCGATCTTTGCCTGGGTGGCAGGGTGGGTTTCGTCGGCGTGGGCCAACGTGGACGCGGCAAGAGGCATGGCGGCGAGCGCGCAGGACAACGCGCGGGCCGTGAGACGACGGGTCATCGCGGACACAGGATTCGAGCAGGATTGACGGAACCGGACGCCCCGGGAACGGCGGCGGAGGACAAAAAAACGCGCCGCAACAGCAAGTGCGGCGCGTCGTCCGTCGGCTGGCAGGTCAGCACCCGCTGGCTCGCCCGGCAACAGCGATGGCCAGCGATCAGGCCAGATGCCCGCTGCCGCCCATCAATTGAGAATGATTATCATTATACGTTTTGAAATCCCGTGTAAGCAACCATCAATTCGAAGGCACCCCCTGCTTCCACTGCGGCCAGCGCTGCACGATATCGTCGAGCAACGGCTTGGCCGCGTTGACGAGGTTGTGCGTGGCCGGCACGAAGCCGCCCTGCTGCGCGTAGTTGATCAAGCCGTCGGAGGCGCTCTGGCCGTCGTACGGACGGTCAAAGTCCGAGCCCGCACGCAGCAGCGCCACGCGGCTGAAGTCGATCTTGCCGGCACGGGCGCCACGTGTAAGGACTTCGAGCGTGGCGTTGTCTTCCTGTGCGGTGGTGCAGTAAGTGCCCTTGTTGTCGGTCATGGTCTTCACCCAGTCACGCGCGCGTTGGCCCAGGTTGCGGCCGGCCCACCAGGTATCGGCGGAAGCCACATCGCACTGGATGACGCCGGGCGGCTGGTTGGCCGGGGCATACGCGAAGTTCTTGCGGAAGGCGATGGCCTCGGGGCTGTCTTCCAGCGTGGCCGATTTCGACAGCGTGTACGCCTTCTGCAGCAGCGTCTCGTTGAGCTGGAACACCTCGGTGCGGTAGTCCATCGGCGGCTTCTGACCGGGGCCCTTGGTGCCGATGCCGAAGTAGCCATACGGCCAGGCGGCCGGCATCTCGCGCGCATCGATCTCATGCGAGAGGCCGTAGTCCACCGCATAGCGCGCCCACGCCACAGACCCGACCGTGCCCTGGGCAGGATCGATGCCGGCAATGCCGGCAATCACGAAGTACGTGTGCGTCAGGTCCAGTTTGCTGCGATAGAGCAGCGCCGAGAGCGTCGCCGCCGCATTGGCGTAGCCCATCCCCGTGGTGATCTGGCAGATGCCGTCGTAGTTGCACAGCATGTTCGGCGCGTCGGGCGACAGGCCGGAGATGTAGACCTTCTCCTTCAGGTCATAACGGTCGATGAAGGGTTGCGCTTCTCCCTGGAACATGTTGATGACGATGACCTTCACGCCGTCGTACGCACAGCTGTTCAAGGTCAGTGCTGCCGCGCCTGCGGCGAGCAACGTGGCGAGGGATCGCATTGGCGTTTTGCGTGGGGAATCGATCATGGCGAGGGCACTCCGTGTTTCCACACGCTCCAGCGCGTGACGATCTCATTGACCAGCGGGCCGCCCGCCAGGTACAGGTTGTTGAGCGACGGCACAAACCCGCCCGAGTTGCTGTTGACCAGCGAGTCGTACGGCGTCTGCCCCGGATATGGCCGATCGAAGTTCGATGCGGTGCGCAGCACGGCCACGCGCTGCAGGTCGAGCAGGCCCGCCTTCGCGCCGCGCGTGAGCGCTTCAAACGTGGCGTTGTCTTCCTGCTGCGTGGTGCAGTACGTGCCCTGCCCGTCCGTCAGCAGCTTGACCCAGGCGGCCTCGCGCTCGCCGAGCCTGGCGCCGTGCCAGTACGTATTGCCGGCAGCGGTGTCGCATTGCACGACCGAAGGCGGCTGGTTGGCCGGTGCGCTCGGGTAGTTGGCCCGGTACGCACGCGCCGTTGCGTTGTCGTCCAGCACCACGCCCCGCGAGAGCGCCAGCGCCTTCTGCAGCAGCGCCTCGTTGACGCGAAAGACCTCGGTCTTGTAGTCCAGCGGCGGCTTCTGCCCCGGGCCCTGCGTGTTGATGCCGATGAAGCCATTCGGCCAGTTGCCGGGAATCTCACGCGCGTCGATCTCCCAGGCGAGATCGCTGTCGACGAGGAAGCGCGCCCATGCGGCCGATCCCAATGTGCCCTGCGACGGGTCGATGCCGGCAATGCCCGCCACCAGGAAATACGTGCGCTGCAAGTCGAACTTGCCGCTGTAGATCAGCGCCGACACCGATGACGCCGCATTCGCCTTGCCCATGCCGGTGGTGAGCTGGCACACGTCGTTGGCGTTGCAATGCACGTTCGGGTAGTCGATCGACAGACCGGGCACCGGCACCTCCTGCGTGAGGCCCAGCTTGTCGATCCACGGCTGCGCCTCGGGCGCGAACATGCTGATGATCAGCACCTTGAGCTTGCGTGCGTGCGACTCGGGCGCGAGCTGCGCCACGGGCTGCGTCGACGCGCCGATGCCGGCCGCCACCAACGCGCCGGCAGCGATGGTCTTGAGCAATCGTTTGCCAAGCCGCCCGACTAATCGCTGCGGTCGCTGCGGCGGCTGGGCGTCGACCTTGTCAGATAGAGCGCTCATGGTTCTCCTCGGATTTGGGGATGGGGATACGACGTGCACTGCGGGGAACAGCGCCGGCGACCGATGCAAGTTGCCTGCCAGGCGAACGGACCGGTCACGCTTCCCCGGTATAGGCGATGGCGCAGCCACCCTCCAGCCTGCCCCAAACGTGGGCTTGTCCTGCGGGCCCGGACAAGCGGCCATACCCGTGCATGGCGCACGGAATCCGTCCCCAAAACAAAACGGCGCGCGCCCCGTCGGTCGGGAACGCGCGCCGTTCAGCGCATCACGTTGAAAGCGTTACATCACACTTTCTGCTGCACCCACGCAGCCACGCCGGCCAGCGCCTGCGGCAGCTTCTCGGGCTCGGTACCACCAGCCTGCGCCATGTCGGGGCGGCCGCCGCCCTTGCCGCCGACCTGCTGGGCGACAAAGTTGACCAACTCGCCGGCCTTGACCTTGGCGGTGGCGTCGGCCGTCACACCGGCGATCAGCGCGACCTTGCCGTCGCTCACGCTGCCCAGCACGATGGCCGCGCTCTGCAGCTTGTCCTTGAGCTTGTCCATGGTCTCGCGCAGCGTCTTGGCATCGGCGCCGTCGAGCTTCGCGGCCAGCACCTTGATGCCCGCCACGTCCACGGCCTGGCTGACGAGCTCATCGCCCTGGCTTGCGGCGAGCTTGGACTTCAGCCGCTCGAGTTCCTTTTCCAGCGACTTCACCTGGTCCTGCACCTGCACGATGCGTTGTGTCAGTTCCGCCGGCTGGGCGCGCAGCGCAGCCGCGGCTTCGTTGACGCGGTCGTCCAGCGTCTGCAGGTAGTGCAGCACGTTGTCGCCGGTGATGGCTTCCACGCGGCGGATGCCCGCTGCCACGCCCGACTCGCTCACGATCTTGAACAGGCCGATGTCGCCGGTGCGCGCCACGTGGGTGCCGCCGCACAGTTCCTTCGACGAGCCGATCGACAGCACACGCACCTCGTCGCCGTACTTCTCGCCGAACAGCGCCATGGCGCCGCTCTTGACCGCGTCGTCAAAGCCCATCATCTGGGCGGCGGTGGGCGCGTTGGCGAAGATCTCGGCATTGACGCGCGCTTCCACCTCGCGGATCTGCAGCGGCGTCATCGGTGCGTTGTGCGAGAAGTCGAAGCGCGTCTTGTCGGCATCGACCAGCGAGCCCTTCTGCTGCACGTGCGGGCCCAGCACTTCGCGCAGGGCCTTGTGCATCAGGTGGGTCGCGGAGTGGTTGCGCATGGTGCGCGCACGGCGCACGGCGTCCACTTCGGCCGCGACCGCATCGCCAACCTTCAGCACGCCGGTGCGCAGCGTGCCGTGGTGGCCGAACACGTCCGGCAGCACCTTCTGCGTGTCGGCCACGTCAAACCAGACGGTGGCAGCCTTGAGCGTGCCCTGGTCGCCAACCTGGCCGCCCGACTCGGCGTAGAACGGGGTGTGGTCCAGCACCACCACGCCGGTCTGGCCCGGCTGCATGGCATCGACCGACGCGCCGTCGACGAACAGCGCCGTCACGCGGGCTGTCTCGCTCACGAGCTGCTCGTAGCCGTGGAACGTGGTCTTGTCGCCGGTGTAGTCGAGCGTGCCGGCGGCCATCTTGAACTTGCCGGCCGCACGCGCCTGCTCGCGCTGGCGGTTCATGGCGGCATCAAAGGCGGCTTCGTCGACGATGACGTCGTTCTCGCGGCAGACGTCCTGCGTGAGGTCCAGCGGGAAACCGTAGGTGTCGTGCAGCTTGAAGGCGAGTTCGCCGTCGAGCATCTTGCCGCCAGACGTCTTCAATTCGCCCAGCGCGGCGTCGAGGATCGACATGCCGTGCTCGATGGTTTCGAAGAAGCGCGTTTCTTCGGTGCGCAGCACTTCGACCACGCGGTCGCGCGCGTCGCGCAGCTCCGGATACGCCTCGCCCATCTGCGCCACGAGGTCGTCCACCAGCTTGTGGAAGAACGGCGTGCGGCAGCCGAGCTTGTAGCCGTGGCGGATGGCGCGCCGGATGATCCGGCGCAGCACGTAGCCGCGGCCTTCGTTGCCCGGGATCACGCCGTCGACGATCAGGAACGAGCACGCGCGGATGTGGTCGGCAATCACGCGCAGCGAGTTGTTGGCCAGGTCCTTGGTGTTCGTCTCACGTGCGGCAGCGGCGATGAGCGCCTGGAACAGGTCGATCTCGTAGTTGCTGTGCACGTGCTGCAGGATGGCGGCCAGGCGCTCCAGGCCCATGCCGGTATCCACGCACGGGGCGGGCAGCGGCGTGAGCGTGTATTCGCCGGTGGCCGGATCGAGCTGGCGATCGAACTGCATGAACACGTTGTTCCAGATCTCGATGTAGCGGTCGCCGTCGGCTTCCGGGCTTCCCGGGGGGCCGCCCCACACGTCCGGGCCGTGGTCGTAGAAGATTTCCGAGCACGGACCGCATGGGCCGGTTTCGGCCATCTGCCAGAAGTTGTCGGAGGCATACGGCGCGCCCTTGTTGTCGCCGATGCGCACGACACGCTCGGGCGGCAGGCCGATGACCTTGGTCCAGATGTCGTAGGCCTCGTCGTCGGTCTGGTAGACGGTGGCCCACAGCTTCTCGGCCGGCAGCTTGTATTCCTGCGTCAGCAGCTCCCACGCCCACACGAGTGCGTCGCGCTTGAAGTAGTCGCCAAACGACCAGTTCCCGAGCATTTCGAAGAACGTGTGGTGGCGCGCCGTGTAGCCGACGTTTTCCAGGTCGTTGTGCTTGCCGCCGGCGCGCAGGCAGCGCTGCACGGAGGCCGCGCGCACGTACGGGCGCTTGTCGGTGCCGAGGAAGACGTCCTTGAACTGCACCATGCCGGAGTTGGTGAACAGCAGCGTCGGGTCGTTGCCCGGCACCAGCGGCGAGGAACGCACCACGGTGTGGCCCTTGCCCTCAAAGAAGGTCAGGAATTTTTGGCGGATATCGGAGGCTTTCATGTCGCGGGGTGCCGGAGTCAGCATTGCGCCCGGGGCGAGGCCCGGAAGCGCTGTTGGATCAGTGCAAACCGTTGATTATACGGGGTTCACGCCACTTTTACGTCCATTGGTCGCAGGGGGCTGGGGTGACGTGGAAGGCTGGTGTACAGTCCATGCGTTCCAATTGTGTCGATTCGTCAATCCATGGGTGCTCTGAGCCATCTCCGTGTTCTTGACCTGACCCGCGTGCTGGCCGGCCCCTGGTGCGCGCAAAACCTCGCCGATTTCGGCGCCGACGTCATCAAGGTGGAGCGCCCCGGGGCCGGCGACGACACCCGCACCTGGGGACCGCCCTGGCTCAAGGACGAGGCCGGCCGCGACACCGCCGAAGCCGCCTACTACCTGGCTGCCAACCGCAACAAGCGCTCGATCACCGTCGACATCAGCACGCCGGAGGGGCAGGACATCGTCCGCAAGCTCGCGGCGCACGCCGATGTGGTGCTGGAGAACTACAAGGTCGGCCAGCTCCGTAAATACGGGCTGGACTACGAATCCCTCAAGGCCGTCAAGCCGGACCTCATCTACTGCTCGATCACCGGCTTCGGCCAGACCGGCCCCTACGCCGCGCGCGCCGGCTACGACTTCATCGTGCAAGGCATGGGCGGTTTCATGAGCCTGACCGGCGAGCGCGACGACCTGCCCGGCGGCGGCCCGCAGAAGGCCGGCGTTGCCATTTCCGACCTGATGACCGGGATGTATGCCACCGTGGCCGTGCTGGCCGCACTCGCGCATCGGGACCGCACCGGCGAGGGCCAGTACATCGACATGGCGCTGCTCGACGTGCAGGTCGCCATGCTGGCCAACATGAACACCAATTACCTGGCGAGCGGGCAGGCGCCCAAGCGCTGGGGCAATGCACATCCGAACATCGTGCCTTACCAGACCTTCCAGACGGCCGACGGCTGGATCATCGTGGCGGTTGGCAACGACGGCCAGTTCCGCCGCTTCGTGGAAGCCGGCGGCATGGCCGAACTGGCGGATGACCCGCGCTTTGCCACCAACCCGCAGCGCGTCGCCAACCGCGACGCGCTGGTGCCGATCCTGGCGGAGATGGTCAAGCGTTTCGGCAAGACGGCGTGGATCGGCAAGCTCGAAGCCGCCGGCGTGCCGTGCGGACCGATCAACAACCTCGACGAGGTCTTCGACAATGAACAGGTGCAGGCGCGCGGCCTGCGTGTCGATCTGCCCCACCCGAGCGCCGGCACCGTCAAGCTGGTCGGCAGCCCCGTCAAGATGAGCGCGACGCCGCCGAAGGCCGCAAGCCATCCGCCGCTGCTGGGCGAACACACCGATGCCGTGCTGCGCGACGTGCTCGATCTGAGCGCCGAGCAGATCGCGTCGCTCCGAGACCGCGGCGTGATCTAGCTGCTTCATCGCCAAACCGTTTCCCCACCCTCACGAGGTCAACATGTGGTCCGATGCGTTGCTGGCTTATCTGCATTACATCTCGATCTTCACGCTGATCGTCTTCATCACCGCCGAAGCGGTGGTGCTGCGGCCCGGCATGACGCCGGAAATCCGCAATCGCCTCGCGCGCTATGACGCGGTGTACGGTGCCGCTGCGATAGCCGTGCTGGTGACCGGCCTGCTGCGCGTGTTCTACGGCGCCAAGGGGTACGCGTTCTACGTCCATAACCCTGTGTTCCACATCAAGGTGGGTCTGTTCATCCTGGTGGGGCTACTGTCCATCATGCCGACCGTGACCATCCTGCGCTGGAAGAAGCAAGCCAAGACGCTGCCCGATTTCGTGCCCACGCCGGCCGAGATTGCCAAGACGCGCCGCTGGGTCATGATCGAATCGCACCTCATCGTGTTCATCCCGCTGGCGGCGGTGCTGATGGCGCGCGGCATCGGCATCTAGATCGCGCGGGCTGAGCTCGAACGTTGTACGGCCCCCAATCCAACGCTAGGGACAAACCCTGAACCGTTTGCGGGCGCACCGCGCCAGTGCGTCGATGCGCCCGCTGCCCCTACTGCAAGGTGCTTGAAAGCCGGTCTGCTTAGCGTGCAAACTTGGTCGCCAACAAGGCGGCCCGCCACTCCAGGCGCAGCGCGCCCATACGAGGAGACCACTCTTGCAGAACGATCCACAAGATCGTCCGGTGATCCGCAGTCACCAGGACTTTGCATCGGGCATCATGTTCATCGTCGCTGGCGCGGCGTTCGCCATCCTGGCGCGCAGCTACCGCATGGGCACCGCGAGCAGCATGGGACCCGGCTATTTCCCCTTCTGGCTTGGCATCGTGCTCGTGGCGCTGGGCGTTGTGGTGCTGCTGCAGTCGCTGTCGCGCAAGGGCGTGGCCGACCGCATCCCGCGCTGGGATATCAAGACGCTGCTGTGGATCCTTGGCTCGGTGGTCCTGTTCGGGCTGCTGCTGCAGCCGCTTGGGCTGGTGCTTTCGCTGGTGGTGCTGGTGCTGGTCTCGAGCATGGCAAGCCATGAATTCTCTTGGAAGGGCGCCGTCGGTACGGCCATCGTCATGGTGCTGATGAGCCTGGCGGCATTCGTGTATGGGCTCAAGCTGCAGTTCCCGGTGTGGCCCGCCTTCATCGGCAATTGAGGAGCACGACATGGACCTCTTTGCCAATCTCGCGCTCGGCTTCTCCACCGCGCTGTCCATCCAGAACCTCGTCTACGCGTTCATCGGCTGCGTGCTCGGTACGCTGATCGGCGTGCTGCCGGGCCTCGGCCCCATCGCGACGATTGCGATGCTGCTGCCGGCCACGTACGCGCTGCCGCCGGTGGCCGCGCTGATCATGCTCGCGGGCATCTACTACGGTGCGCAATACGGCGGCTCGACCACGGCCATCCTCGTCAACCTGCCGGGCGAATCGTCGTCGGTAGTCACCACCATCGACGGCTACCAGATGGCGCGACGCGGGCGCGCGGGCGTGGCGCTCGCTACCGCCGGCCTCGGCTCGTTCTTCGCCGGCTGCGTGGCCACGCTCGTGCTGGCCGCGTTTGCCACCCCACTGTCGGAATTCGCGTTCAACTTTGGGCCGGCCGAGTATTTCTCCCTGATGGTGCTCGGGCTGATCGGCGCGGTGGTGCTGGCCTCCGGCTCGCTCGTCAAGGCCATTGCGATGATCGTGCTCGGGCTGCTGCTGGGCCTCGTCGGCACCGATGTGAACTCAGGCACCGCGCGTTATTCATTCGACGTGCCGGAGCTGGCCGACGGGCTGAACTTCGTGTCGGTGGCGATGGGCGTGTTCGGCTTTGCCGAGATCATCGCCAACCTCGAACAGAAGGAACACCGCGAAACCTTCGTCGAGCACGTCCGCAACCTGTGGCCCAGCCGCGAAGACTTCAAGCGGATGATCCCGGCGGTGCTGCGCGGCACGGCGCTCGGCTCGGTGCTGGGCATCCTGCCGGGCGGCGGTGCGACGCTGGCGTCGTTCGCGTCGTACTCGCTGGAGAAGAAGACCTCGAAGTATTCGAGCGAATTCGGCAGGGGCGCCATCGAGGGCGTGGCCGGCCCCGAATCAGCCAACAACGCCGCGGCGCAGACGTCGTTCATTCCGCTGCTCACGCTCGGCATTCCGCCCAACGCCGTGATGGCGCTGATGGTCGGCGCAATGACGATCCACAATATCCAGCCCGGCCCGCAGGTGATGACCAGCAACCCCGCGCTGTTCTGGGGCCTGATCGCCTCGATGTGGATCGGCAACCTGATGCTGATCGTGCTGAACCTGCCGATGATCGGCGTGTGGGTGCGGCTGCTGAAGGTGCCGTATCGCTTCCTGTATCCGGCCATCCTGGTGTTCTGCTGCATCGGCGTGTATTCGGTGTCGAACACGACGTTCGATATCTTCCAGACGGCGCTCTTCGGCCTGATCGGCTACATGTTCGTCAAGCTGCGCTGCGAACCGGCGCCGATGCTGCTCGGCTTCGTGCTCGGGCCGATGATGGAAGAGAACTTCCGCCGCGCGCTGCTGCTCTCGCGCGGGGATTTCTCCACCTTCGTCACGCGGCCGCTGTCGCTCGGGCTGCTGATTGCGGCGGCCGTGCTGGTGCTGCTCGTGGCCATGCCGGCCATCAGCAAGAAGCGCGAGGAGGCGTTCCAGGAGGAATAGCCCGGCCGCATGCTGCGTCGCACACTACAGAACCGGAGGCCTGCCCTCCGGCTTTTTGTTTGCGGGCGCGGCGCCGCAGCATTAGAGCCAAACCTCCACTTCGGTTGACGTTGGATGGCGCGCCTCGGATAACGGAGGGCGATCGGCCCGCAGAGGCCGGCCACAGTCCAATGTCCAGGAGACAAACCGTATGTCAAAGCCTTCCCCGCTCCGCGCCGTGCGCGGGTTTCTGCGCACGCACGCCGCAGCCGCCGTCGTGGCCGCCTCCACCGTCACCATCGCGGCATTCGCGCCGGCACGGGCCGCAAGCACCTATGCAGCCACCAAGTACCCGATCGTGCTGGTGCACGGACTGTCGGGCACCGACAAGTTCCTCGGCACGGTCGACTACTGGTACCAGATTCCCGAAGACCTGCGCGCCAACGGGGCCACGGTGTACGTGGCCAACGTCTCGGCCTTCAATGACGAAACGGTGCGCGGCGAGCAGCTGGTCAGCCAGATCCGCAGCGTGCTCGCCACCACCGGCGCCGCCAAGGTCAACCTGATCGGCCACAGCCAGGGCGGGCTGACTTCTCGCTACGCGGCCGCTGTCATTCCTGACAAGGTGGCCTCTGTCACGACCATCGGCACACCGCACAAGGGCTCCGAGTTTGCCGACTTTGTCGAGAGCGCGCCCGATCCGCTCAAGGCGCTGCTCAACATCGGCGCCGACCTTGCCGGCACCGTGCTCTCGTGGTTCAACGGCAACAGCAATCCGCAGGACGGCTATGCCGCGCTGCGCATCCTGTCGACCGCCGGGGCGGCGGACTTCAACACCGCCTTCCCGAGCGCCGGGCTGGCCAGCGGCTGCAACACCGGCAGCAGCACCGATGTGCGCAACGGCAACGTGCAGAAGCTCTATTCGTGGACGGGCCGCTCGACAGCCACCAACATCCTGGATCTGTTCGATCCGGCGCTCGTCTTTACCGGCACGGTCATGCAGGCGCGCGGGTCCGGCACCAACGATGGGCTCGTCTCGGTGTGCAGCGCGAAGTTCGGGCAAGTGCTGTCCACCGACTACGCGTGGAACCACCTCGACGAGGTCAACCAGTTGCTCGGGCTGATCGGCCCGTTCGCGGCGGACCCCGTTGCCGTGATCCGCACGCAGGCCAACCGGCTCAAGACGGCCGGTCTGTAAGGGCCACCCATGAAGACCCCCCCGTCGCCCATGCAGCCGATGACGTTTGTGGCGGCCGTGCTCGTTGCGGTGGCGACGGCGGGCGGGGTCTACTGGTGGCATGCGCGGGAGGCTGCGCCCGCAGTGGCACCGGAACCGCCCCGCCCCACCGCAGGCGCCTTCATCGGCAGCATCAACGCCACGCCAGCGCAAGAGGCGGCCGCCAACCCGCCGACGGAGCTGGCCGACACGCAGGTGCCGGATGGGCTGCGCGTCGATACGCACGGCCACCTCATCGTCGAGGCCGCCAACCGGCAAGTGTTCGACTACTTTCTCGACGTGCCGGCCTCGCTGCCTGACGCGCAGCGCGTGGCGATGGCGCAGGCGCATCTGCGTGCCAAGCTGGTATCGCCCGCGCTGGCGCAGGCGCAGGCGCTGTTGCAGCGCTATCTGGCGTATCGCCAAGCCCTCGCGGCGCAAGGCGGTGGCGGCCGCAACAAGCCCACCGTCGACCAGCTTCAGCAGCGCCCCGACATGATGGCCACGTTGCGCCAGCAACTGGCCGCGCGTGCCGAACTGCGGCGCCAGGTGCTCGGCGCCGACGTCGCGCAGGCCTGGTACGGCGATCAAGACGCCATTGACGCCGCTGAACTGGACCGCCTGGCCGTGATGAGCGATGCATCGCTGTCGCCCGAACAGCGCGCCGCCCGGCTGGCCGCCATCGAAGCCGGGCTGCCGCCCGCCGTGCAGCAAGCCCGGCGCGAGGCCTCGGCCCCGATCAAGCTCGCCAGCGCGATGGACGCGTGGATCCGGCAAGGCCTCACCGACGCGCAGATCCGCCAGCAATTGGCGGCGCAGGGCGTGGACGGCATCGTGGCCGACCGCCTCATCCGCGGCAACCGCGAAGAAGCCGATTGGCGCAGCCGCTACGACGCCTACGCCCGCGAGCGCGACCGCATCAGCCACGCGCCCGGCCTCGCCGAAGCGGACCGCACCGCGCAGATCACCCAACTGCGCGCACAGACCTTTGCCGCGCCCAATGAGCTGCTGCGCGCACAAGCGCTCGACGGCTTGGCGCAGCGCAAATAGGCCGGACCCGGCGCAGACGGCCGGGCACGGTAAAATCACGGGATTGCCGAATCACGCACTCCCATGAGCCAAGACAACGCCAGCGGCGCGGGCATCTCCGCCGCATCCACGTCCAACTTCCTGCGCCAGATCATCGAGGGCGACCTCGCCCAGGGCACCTACGCCGGCCGCAAGGACGCCGCAGGCCAACCGATCCCGCCCGTGGTGACGCGCTTTCCGCCCGAGCCCAACGGCTACCTGCACATCGGCCACGCCAAGAGCATCTGGGTGAACTTCGGCCTCGCCAAGGAATACGGCGGCCGCTGCCACCTGCGGTTTGACGACACGAACCCCGTCAAGGAAGACACCGAGTACGTCGATTCGATCATCGACGCCGTGCACTGGCTCGGCTATTCATGGAACGACGCCGGCGGCGAACACCTGTACTACGCGAGCGACTATTTCGAGCAGCTCTACGGCTTTGCCGAGGTGCTGATCCAGCGCGGCGTGGCCTACGTCGACAGCCAGAGCGCCGAGCAGATCGCCGCGAACCGGGGCGACTTCACCAAGCCCGGCACGCCGTCGCCGTTCCGCGACCGCTCGGTGGACGAGAACCTCGCGCTGTTCCGCGACATGCGGGCCGGCAAGTACAAGGACGGCGAGCATGTGCTGCGCGCCAAGATCGACATGGCCGCGCCGAACATCGTGATGCGCGATCCGGTGCTGTACCGCATCCGCCATGCGCATCACCATCGCACCGGCGACGCGTGGTGCATCTACCCGATGTACGACTTCACGCATTGCATTTCCGATGCGCTGGAGAACATCACGCATTCGCTGTGCACGCTGGAGTTCGAGAACAACCGCCCGCTGTACGACTGGGTGCTCGACCACCTGCGCGACGCCGGCGTGTTGCCCAGGACGCTGCCGCACCAGTACGAGTTCGCGCGCCTGCACCTGACGTACGCCATCACCAGCAAGCGAAAGCTGCTGCAGCTGGTGACCGAAAAGCGCGTCGACGGCTGGGACGACCCGCGCATGCCCACACTGGTGGGCATCCGCCGCCGCGGCTATACGCCCGAATCGATCCAGCTGTTCTGCGAGCGCGTGGGCGTGTCCAAGGCCGACAGCTGGATCGACATGAGCATCCTCGAGGCCGCCGTGCGCGACGACCTCGATGCCCGTGCGCCGCGCTCTGTGGCGGTGCTGGACCCGGTCAAGCTCATCCTCGACAACGTGCCGGCCGACTTCAACGAGCCGTGCTCCGCGCCCGTGCACCCGAAGCAGCCGGAACTCGGCCGGCGTGAGTTCCCGCTCACGCGCGAGCTGTGGATCGAGCGCGAAGACTTCACCGAGACGCCGCCCAAGGGCTACTTCCGGCTGTTCCCGGGCAACAAGGTGCGCCTGCGCTACGGCTACGTGATCGAATGCACCGGCTGCGACAAGGATGCCGCCGGGAACGTCACCGCCGTGCACGCCAACATCATTCCGGATACCAAGAGTGGCACGCCGGGTGCTGACAGCGTCAAGGTGAAGGGCAACATCCACTGGGTGAGCGCGGCGCATGCGCTGCAAGCCGAGGTGCGCCTGTACGACCGCCTGTTTAACGACCCGCAGCCGGATTCGGGCGACAAGAACTTCCTGGATGCGCTCAACCCGGACTCCAAGAAGGTCGTCACCGCATACCTGGAGCCCACGCTGGCTGCCGCCCGCCCGGAAGACCGCTTCCAGTTCGAGCGCCACGGCTACTTCGTGGCCGACCGCATCGACTCGCAACCGGGCAAGCCCGTGTTCAACCGCGTCGTCGGCCTGAAGGACAGCTGGGGCAAGTAAGCACAGGCCCATGCGTGCGTGGGCCTCTGAACAAGGAGGCACCATGCGTGCATGGATTCTGCTGCTGGCCGCAGTGCTCGCCACGCCCGCCTTCGCGGCGCCGTTTGCGCCGGACCTGGCACACACCTCGGTCTACTTCGGCGCGTCGCATTTTGACCGCACCACGATGCGCGGCCGCTTCGACAAGATCGACGGCGCCATCAATTTCGATGAGGCAACGCACCAGGGCGGCTTCGATTTCACCGTCGATGCCGCCTCCATCAACACGCGCCTGCGGGTGCTGGACGGCGTGCTGAAATCGGAACAGTTTCTGGATGCCGCGCAGTTTCCCGTCATCCGGTTGCGCAGCGACCGCTTTGTCGTCGAAGGCGGCAAGCTCGTCGCCATCGAGGCGAGCCTGACGCTGCACGGCGTGACGCAGCCGGTGCGGCTGGACGTGCGCCGCTTCAGCTGCGGCGACGAGAAGCTGCCCGGCAGCACGCGCCACGTCTGCGGCGGCGATTTCCACTTCGCCATCGCACGCAGCGCCTTCGGCATGACGCGTTTCCTGCCCGACGTGGGCGACCGCGTCGACATCGACGTCAGCGTGGAAGCCACGCCTCAATAAGCCGCGCCATCCATCCTTCTATGCCCAATATCGATTTCACCCTCACCACCGACTACATCGAGCTGCACAAGCTGCTCAAGCTCACCGGCGTGGTGGACAGCGGCGGCGCCGGCAAGGCGGTGGTGGCGGATGGGGCCGTCACCGTCGACGGTCATCCGGAGCTGCGCAAGACGGCCAAGATCCGCGCCGGCCAGGTCGTGATGCTGGGCGACGTGCGCATTGCCGTGCACGATGCCGAATAGCGCCGCAGGTGTTTGAAAACGCACGGCGTGCTAGCGTGCGCCGGTCCCCCCTCCAGGAGATTGACCATGCCGATCGCACTCTGGTGCGTGTTGATTGCGGGCGTGTTTCCGCTCGTGTGTGCCGCCGTCGCCAAGGCGAGCGGCCAGAAGTACGACAACCACAACCCGCGCATCTGGCTCGCCCAGCAAACCGGCTTTCCCGCCCGCGCCAACGCCGCGCAGCAGAACCACTTCGAGGCATTCCCGTTCTTTGCCGTGGCCGTGCTGGTGGCCATCCTGGGCGGGGGCCTGATCGACCGCGTCAACCTGCTGGCCGTCGCCTTCATTGTTGCTCGGCTCCTGTACACGGTCTGCTATTTCGCCGACTGGGCCATGCCGCGTTCGCTGATGTGGCTGGCCGCTTATGGCATCACCATCGCACTGTTCGTGCAACCGGCCTTCGTTCACTGAGCCGGCGACGCCCTCCCGCGCCCGCTGCAAACAGGGGCGCCGTTGTCGTTTCGGCGAGGCTGTTGGCCGATGCGCTGAGCGATGCCGTTACGGCGATGCGTCGGGCGGCGTTGCAGGCGTCTGGAAGAGCTTCCATGCCATCGCCGCCAGCACGGCCACGGCGGCCACCAGTGCACCCCACAGGATCCACTGCCGTGTCCGTCCTGCGGGCGGCTCAGCCGTGAGTGCATCGGCCGGCGAATCCGTCATCGCGCCAAGCTGCGCAGGCGCAATGGCGGGCGATGCGCCAGCCAGCAGATCGTTGCGTGCGACGGGGTTGCCGCGCGCCACCTCCCCGATGGCCAGCGAGAACGGCACGCTGCCGCGCGCAGCATACGTGACCGTAGCCGGACGCCAGCCTACTGACAGCTGCGGTGCCCCGGCGCCGAGACCGCCGCTGCGCGTGTCCACCTGCAGGCGCCAGTAGCGATCCGCCGTTGCCGGCACGCTGATGGGCGCGTTCTCCTGTTCCGCCTGGCCCCCTGCGCCCGCCAGCCGGTAAAGGCGGGCCGACGTGATGAGCCGCCACGGTGCCTGCGCATCGGCGCGCGCGTAGAGGGTGGCCTGCGCGACGGTGTTGGCCTGGGGCAGGCTGACTTTCACGCGCTCCACCGGAAACACACCGCCGGTATCGAACCGGTAATCCCCGGCAGACGGCGTCTGCACCGGCGCCAGCCCCGCGCGCCACTGGATGGCGCTGTCTGCCGCTGCCACCCGCCCCCCCATGGCCACTTCGGCGCGCACGGCTTCGGGCGCGGGCGGCTTGCCCTGCCAGGTCAGCCGCAGGTACTTTGCCCGCAGCCCCGCGAATTCGACGCGATCCTGCACGAGCGTGCTGCCCTGGTTCGACAGCCGGAACAGCGTGGCCTGCGCGACGGGGCTCCAGTGCTGCAGGTCATCGCTCGCCTGCACGTTGACGCCGCTCTGGAACTCCACCGCGGGCAACACCACCACGAGCGCCGTCACCGTCGCCGTTTTTCTGTCATGCAGCTGGCTCAGGTCGACCAGCCATGCCCGCGTGGTCTCCTGCGGCGCGGCCGTGCCGGTGGCGCGCAATACGCCGTCTGCGCCGAGCACCACGCCGGCTGTGCCGGGCTTCCGGGCATCATCCACGGGGGCTGCGAACCAATGCACGTCGTGCAGCGTGCGCGCCTGCGGCGGCGCATCGCGCGGGATGTCAAGGCTGAATGGCACCGGTTCGCCATCGCCGTTGAGGACGCGCAGATCCGCGAGGCTCGCCTCGTGTGCGTGGGCATAAACGTCTTCGTTGAGCGTGACGGCGTAATAGGCGGCACCCGGCGTACCCGTCAGCGCAAACCGCTCGGCCCATGCCGACGCCGACAGCAGCGAGGCCGCGGCCATCGCAAGAACAACCTTCTTCACAGAACCTCCCCGGTTTCGCCAGCCGCCTTGGCCTTGGGGGGCAACGGCGACAGATAGCCGATCAACAGCAGCAGCACGCCAATGCCGATGAATGACACGATGCGCTCGACGCCCGTCACGCGCGACAGGTCAAACAGGAACAGCTTCACCACCGTCACACCCAGCAGCGCGCCGCCGGTGAACCACAACGCCCGGCTCGCGCGGCGCGTGGCCAGCACCATCACGACCAGCGCCAGCACCGTCCAGAACATCGACAGCGAGGCCTGCACCAGCATCGAGCGGCCCAGCCCTTCCGGCGTGTACGGCACGTGGGCCCAGTGGTGCAGCGTGCGCAGCAGCACCGCGTTGGCCCAGATGAACAGTGTCGCGCCGATTGCATAGCCGATCACCAACGGCTCCGGCACGAGCTTGTGCAGTGCCACGCGGCGCATCCACAGCGCAATGGCGAGGAAGACGAGCAGCTGCGCCACATCGAGCGGGTTGAGAACGGGCAGGTAGAACAGCGGCGCGGCGTCGCCATCGCTGGCGGCGCTGGCTAGGCTCCACAGCCAGAGCAAGGCGGCCAGCGGTGCCGCGCCCCACAGCAGATAGGCGCGCTCAAAACGCGCGATGGGCCAGCGGATGCGCCAGCCGGCTCCCGCCAGCAAGGCAAGCAGCGCGCCATAGGCATAGGCCCACGCGGCAAAGCTCCATGTGCCCTCCGGCACGTAGGCGTCGAGGCGCCAGTAGCCTTCGGTGGCCAACATGCCGCAGATCAGCCAGAACAGCACGGTATGCAGCGGCGCGAGGATGACGTCCTTCACGTCGCGCTCCTGGCGGCGCAGCAGCACGAAGGCGAGCACGACCGACGCGATCCACACGAGGCCGCCCCACCCCGCCAGCGGCGACGGGCGCCAATGCTCGATGGCCGCCAGCGCCACGACGGCAAGCGCTGGCGACAGCGCCAGGGCCGGCCACTCGGCCAGCGTCCAGTCGAGCCTGCGGCGCAGCGCGTGCGCAGCCCATGCCGTGAGCACGGCAAAGCCGGCGTACAGCGGAATGTCCGGCCGGTCGATGGTCTGGCTGGCGATGCGCCAGGCCCAGCGGTCGATCTCGTTACTGCCGCTGCCGAGCCACCAGAGCAATCCCCACACCGATGCGGCAATGCCCAGCGCGGGCGCTGCCTTCAGCCACGCGCGCGCCGGCGCCCTGCCATGCAACTGCCAGCCGGTGAACACGCCCGCCAGCGCCATCAGCAGCCCGCCGATGTAGCGGCGATTGAGCACCGGCCAACCGGTCGCAGGATCCCAATCGAACCATGTGCTGCCGGTCAAGGCCACGCCCGCGGCCACTTGCAGCAGCAGGCCAACGGCCAGGGCCAGGCGCCGCTGCTGCTGCACGCCGAGCCACACCACCGCCGCACCCTCGAGCGCCCACACCGCACTGGTGGTGCGCCCATCGCAGGCCAGCGGAATCGCCAGCGTGATGAAAATCACGGCCAGCGCAAACATCGCCTCGTACAGCAGGCCCAGGTTCGCGCGCCGCGGCGCCAGCCAGGCTGCCATGCCCAGATAGAAAGCCGCCAGCGCCGCAGCGCTCCACGCCATCGCAAACGGAATGTGGTGCACCAGCCCGGCCTGCAGGCCCATCGCCACGAGCGGCGTGCCGAACACCAGCGTGCCGTCGACATAGTGGTTCAGGCTCACGCGGCGGCGCAGCGCATACAGCAGCGCGATGCCTACGTACATCAGGAAGAAGAGGATCAGGAACGGCTCGGTGCTCGACAGCAGCGACGGCTGATACCGCAGCACGCCCCACGCGGTAGCGATGCCGAACGTGAAGACAAAGCCGAGCAGATTCAGCGCCCGCCACGCGCGGAACCACGCAATCGCAAAGATGCCCGCGTTGAGCAGCGCGTAGTAGCTGAACAGCGCCACGTGGCTACCCTGGCCTGTCGAGATCAAGATCGGGGCAAGGAAGCCGCCGGCGCTCCCGGTGAATGCCAGCGCCGGCGCGTTCTGCCTGACAGCGAGGCCGGCCGCCAGCGCACAGATCAGCACCAACACCGGAAATGCCATCCCCGGAGACAGCAGCGGCACCATGCGCGTGGCCGCAAACACCGTCAGATAGAGCACCCCCACGCCGCCGCCCTGCAGCACCAGCGCGTATCCCGGGCGCCTGTCGCGCAGCCGCCAGCCGATGCCCAACAGCACGATCGCGCCGACGGCCACGCCAGCCAGGCGGAACTCGACCGGCAGCAGGCTGTTGTCGGCGGCATATTTGAGCAGGAAGGCCACGCCAAAGAACAGGATCAGGATGCCGACCCGCACCACGCTGTTGCCGCCCAGCAGCCAGTCACGAGCAGCACCCACGGCGCGCTCGACCCAGTCCGGTTCGTGCGGCGCCATCGGCGGCATGGCAGGCTGCCCGACGGGCTCCGGCTGGGGCCCGGGCGCCGGCGGCGGGCTCGTCATCGGTGCCTGCGGCGCGGCTACGGCTTCGATACGCGGCAAGGTTTCGGCCAAGGCAGGCGCTGGCGCAACGTGCGGCGGCGTGTCGGCCACGGCGTCCGGTTGCGGTGCGGCAGACGTCCCACCCCGGATCTCCGCCATCTGGCGGCGCAGCAGCGACACCTCGTGCTCGAGTTGGGCCACACGTTCGTGCAGCGTCATCGTCGCGGCAGTGACCGTCGGCCGCGCGGCATCGGGCTCGGGCGGATGCGCCCACTGCGAGCTCGCGCGCTTGTCCATGTACAGGATCAGCGACGCCAAGCCCACGCCGACCAGCACCCCGAAGAACGCCCCGACCACGCCCCCCGACAGGCCCCCGAGCACCAGGCCCACGATTCCGAATATCCAACGCATCGTTCTGATTATCCTTGTTTGGATAGGAGAAGCATGCGCAGAACCGCGCACGCACCGCTCGTATACCGCAAACAGCGGCCGAAGGGAATGCGGCGGCCTCGTCTTGCACGCGGCCGCATCGCTGCCGCCGGCCCGTGCGACAATGCGCGCTTTGCTGAAAACCGCCCCTCCGCTGACCCCGCATGGCCCTCAAATCCACGATCTACAAGGTCGATCTGCAGATCGCCGACATGGATCGCCACTACTACGCCAACCACGCGCTGACCGTCGCCCGCCACCCGAGCGAGAACGATGAGCGCATGATGGTGCGCGTGCTCGCCTTCGCGCGCCACGCCAGCGAAGCGCTTGGCTTCACGCGCGGCCTGTCCGAACCGGACGAACCCGAGCTCTGGCAGCGCGACCTGACCGACGCCATCGAACTCTGGATCGACCTCGGCAACCCTGATGAAACCCGCATCCGCAAGGCATGCAACCGCGCGGGCCAGGTCGCTGTATATACGTATAGCGGCAACGCGAGCCGCGTGTGGTGGCAGCAGACCGAAACCAAGGTCGCGCGCTTTGCCAACCTGTCGGTCTACGAAGTCGCGCCCGATACCGTCGCTGCGCTGGCCGGCATGGTGGAACGCACCATGCGTCTGCAGGTGACCATCCAGGACGGCGATATCTGGATCGCCAACGACGCGGACAACGTCCACGTTCAGCTCGATACGCTCAAGGCCGCGCAAGCCTGAGCTTTTCCCTCACCGTGTCATTACCCACGAGGCTCACCATGACCACCACCACCGCAAGCGGCCTGCAATACGAAGACGTCGTCGTCGGCGACGGCGCTGAAGCCACGGCCGGCAAATACGTCACCGTGCACTACACCGGCTGGCTGTACGAAAACGGGCAGGCCGGCAAGAAGTTCGACTCCAGCAAGGACCGCAACGACCCGTTCGCCTTCCCGCTGGGTGCCGGCCACGTCATCAAGGGCTGGGACGAAGGCGTGCAGGGCATGAAGGTCGGCGGCACGCGCAAGCTGATCATCCCGGCCGCGCTGGGATACGGCGCACGCGGCGCCGGCGGCGTGATCCCCCCGAATGCAACGTTGCTTTTCGAGGTCGACCTGCTCGAAGTCTGATCCTGCGCTAGAATCGCGCCCGGCCTGCGATGCGTCACACGATGCATCGCGGGCCCTCCCCCGGGCGGGGTGGCAGAGTGGTCAATGCTGCGGCTTGCAAAGCCGTATAAGACGGTTCAATTCCGTTCCCCCGCCTCCACATTCCTGGCCGTGCAGACACCACCGTTGCGGCCGCGCCATAGTCAGACCTTCCTCAAGCCCGGCAACGCGCTGTTTCCGCAGCATCGGCCGTCCGCCTGCGTGACCAGGCGTAACGATTGCTCTATGCTTGCGACATGGCCGTCACCCGAGAGGATCTCGAACAGAACCGGTTGCGCGCCGCCCTGGGTGATTCGCCCGTCGCGTCGTCGCTGCTGACCGAGGCTGCGCTGGAAGCGTCGCTTGCATCGACGCTCGCGCGGCTGTCGAGCGCGCCCTGCGAAGGCCAGGACGCGTGGGTATTCGGCTACGGCTCGCTCATCTGGAACCCGATGATCTTCCACACCGAGGCGGCGCCCGCCACGGTGCACGGCTATCACCGCGGCTTCTACCTGTATTCCCGCATCAACCGCGGCACATGGGACAACCCGGGCCTCGTGCTCGGGCTCGACCGCGGCGGCAGCTGCCGCGGCGTCGCCTTCCGCGTGCCGCGCGAGCATGCCGAGCGCGAGTTCCGCGTGCTCTGGCGGCGCGAGATGCTGACCGGCGCCTATCTGCCGCGCTGGCTGCCGACCGAAATCCACGGCCAACGCGTCTACGCCCTCGCCTTCGTCATGAACCGCGCGCACGAGGCCTATGCAGGCCGCCTGCCCGACGAACGCGTGGTCGGCTGCCTACGCCAGGCGGTCGGGTTATACGGCCCGGCACGCGAATACCTGCAGCGCACGCTGATCGGGCTGGCCAGCAATGGCCTGCGTGATGCTTATCTCGACCGCCTGTGGGCGCGGCTGCAGGCGATGGATGCCGCCAACGCCCCCGCCGCGACCGAACCGGCGCCGCAGGCCGACCCCTACCTCAGCGCCTGAGCCCTTACGCCATGCTCCTCGCCCCGCATCCCGCGCTCAACCAGGTGATTGGCGTCATGCTCGGGATGGCACTGGCGGTGGGCGACATGGCCAACGCCTGGCAGGAGCAGCATCTGCCGAGCGTGCGCGTGGCGGCCAACGCCAGCGCCAAGGTCGCGCCCCCCGCCGGCAGCACGCCCGACGCCCGCCCCACCCGCCGCAGCGACCCCGCCACGCGGGACCGTGACCTGATCGTGGCCGCGCAAACCGGCAACACGATGGCGATTCAGTCATTGATCGCCGAGGGCGCCAACCTGAAGGCGCGCGATGCCGAAGGCCGCACGGCCCTCATCGCGGCCGTGTACGCCCACATGGGCGCGGCGGCCCGCCTGCTCATCCAGGCCGGCGCCGACGTCAACCTGCAGGACAACGCGCAGAACAGCGCCTTCCTGCTCGCCGCGGCCCAGGGCGATGCGGAGACCGTCCGGCTGGCGCTGTCGCACGGTGCCAACCTGCGCGCCACCAACGCCGACGGCGACACCGCGCTGATCCCTGCCGCACGGCGCGGCTACGTGGAGGTTGTCAACGAGCTCGTCAAGGCGGGCGTGCCACCCGACGCCACGAACAACCTGGGCCTGACGGCGCTCATCGAAGCCGTGGCCCTGGGCGACGGCAGCGAAAAGTACGAGAAGACCGCGCAGATCCTCCTCGACGGCGGCGCCGACCCCAACCTGCCCGACCGCGGCGGCATCACGCCGATGCGGCATGCGCGGCAGCGCGGTTTCCACGGCATCGGCGCATTGCTCTTCAAGGCGCGCGGGCATTGAAAAAGGGGCCGCCGGGGCCCCTTCTGCCTTACGCTGCGGCCGGTTTCTCGGCCGCCTCGTTCCTCGCGTTTTCCTGCTCCTGCAGCGTGCGCCACATCACCTTGCCGGTCCCGGACTTGGGCAGCGCATCCACAAATTCGACCACGCGCGGATACTTGTAGGCCGCCATGTTGTCGCGCGCCCAGTTGATGATGTCCTCTTCGGTCGTCTTGCCCTTGGCGTGGGCCTTGAGCACCACCACAGCCTTGACCGACTCGCCGCGATACGCATCGCGCGTGCCGATGATGCAGGCTTCCTGCACGTCGGGGTGCTTGTACAGCAGGCTTTCCACCTCGGCCGGCCACACCTTGAAGCCCGACGCGTTGATCATGCGTTTCAGCCGGTCAGTGAGGAAGAAATAGCCCTCTTCGTCCATCTTGCCGAGATCGCCCGTGCGGAAGAACGTCTTGCCTTCGAATTCGATGAAGACCTCGGCGGTGGCCTGCGGCTTGCCCCAGTAGCCGAGGAACACCTGCGGGCCGCTGACAATGATCTCGCCCACTTCGCCCGGCGGCAGTTCCTTGAGCGTCTGCGGGTCGACGATGCGTGCGTCGGTGTTGAACACGGGGATGCCCAGGCACTGCTGCTTGGGTCGGTCGGCCGGGTTGCTGTGCGTGGGCGCAATCGTTTCGGACAGGCCGTAGCCCTCCTGGTACGCCAGGTTGAACTCCTTGAGCAGGCGCTCGGCCACCGCCTGCGGCATCGCCGCCCCGCCGCCGCCGATGTAGACGAGGCTCGACAGATCGAACTCCGCCAGCTGCGGGCTCGCCAGGAAGTCGATCACCATGGTCGGGATGTTCGTCCAGTGCGTGACCTTGTAGCGCGAGATCAGCCGCCCGGCCACCTCGCGGTCCCAGCGCGGCAGCATCACCACCGTGGAGCCCATGTAGATCGGCGCGTTCATGCCGTACTGCATGCCGGTCACGTGGAACAGCGGAATGATCGACAGGCTCACGCCTTCCATCGTGCCGCCCGACCACAGCGAGCCGCCCACGATGTTGTGCATGACGGTGCGGTGCGGATGCATGCAGCCCTTCGGGAACCCCGTGGTGCCCGACGTGTACGGCATCACGGCGAGGTCGTCGGGGCCGGCCGTATGCGGGCCGGGCTGCAGGCGCTGGGCCAGCACGTCTTTCCACGCCACCGCACCGGGCTGGGCCGGATGCTCGGCCGTAATCCAGGCGGGGGGCGCGTCTTCGGGATATTCATACGTGGCGGGCAGCGCGTCGGCGTAAGACGTGACCAGCAGATGCTGCGTGCGCTGCCCCTCGGGAAGGTCGGCGTTGGCCGCCGTTACGTTGACGGCAAGGTCGGCACTGCAGATGACCGTGGCCGCGCCCGCATCGGTGATGTAGTGCTTGAACTCCTCGGGCCGGTTCATCGGGTTCACCGGCACGACCACCGCATCGGCGCGCAGGATGCCGTAGTACGCCGCCATGAGCTGCGGGCAGTTCTGCATGTAGAGCAGCACGCGGTCGCCCTTCTTCACGCCCGCCGCCTGCTGCAGCCAGCCGGCCACGGCCACGGCGTCGTCATGCAATTCGCGGAAGGTCGTGTGCCGGCCGTAGAAGATGATGGCGTCCTTGTCCGGATAGCGTCGCGCGGACACTTCCAGGTTGTACCAAAGGCTGGTCTGCGGCGAGTGGATGTTGTGCGGCAAACGCCGGGGCCAGAACTGGAAGTGCGGTCGTGTCATGCCATGTCTCCGAGAATGTATGTGTTGTTTTTACCGGATGGTATCCGAACGATCGTTCTATTTTCAACCGTTGCCAGGACACACATTGTTGGCCCTGAAAACGGCCGGAATGCCCCCAAGTAGAATGGACGACGCCCGCCGGTGTTGCGCCGGCCGGCTTTTCTGCTGTCTTTCTGAGGAGAACCCCGACGATGAGCGACGTCACCTTGCAGAATTTCGCGCAGGAAGTGATCGAAACCTCTCGCAAGATCCCCGTGCTGGTCGATTTCTGGGCGCCCTGGTGCGGCCCGTGCCGCACGCTGGGCCCGATGCTGGAAAAGCTGGAGGCCGAATACGCGGGCAAGTGGAAACTCACCAAGGTCAACTCCGACGAGAACCCCGAGCTTTCTGCGCAGTTTCGTGTACGGAGCATCCCGTATGTGGTGGCCTTCGTGGATGGCCAGCCCGTCGACCAGTTCGTCGGCGTCCTGCCCGAGCCGCAGCTGCGCGCGTTCCTGGATCGCGTGATTCCGCAGCCCGCCGAGATCGCCTACCGTGAAGGGCTGGCTGCCGTCCAGGCCGGCGACGCGGTGCTGGCGCGCGACGCCTTCCAGAGCGCGCTGGCGTTCGACCCGGGCTTTGACGCCGCGCGCTTTGCACTGGTGAACCTGCTGCTCGACAGCGGTGACGTGCAGGCCGCGCAGGACGAATTCGCCCTGCTCTCGCCCAAAGCGCCGCAGGACGAGCGCTACGCTGCGCTGGAAACGCGCCTGAAGGCGACCGAGCGCGCCGACGCGCTTCCCGATGCCGATGCACTGCGCACGCAGATCGACGCCGAGCCCTACAACCTGCAGGCGCGGCTCGATCTGGCCCAGCTGTACATCGCCGGCCGCCAATACGAAGCCGCACTCGAACAGCTGCTCGCCATCGTCGAGCGCGACCGCACGTTCCGCGACGACATCGCGCGCAAGACCATGGTGTCGGTGTTCGACATGATGGCCGACGCCCCGCAGGCGGTATCGCACTGGCGCCGCCAACTCGCGTCCAGACTGAACTGAGGAAGCCATGCGACTGATCTACGTGGCAGACCCGATGTGCTCGTGGTGCTATGGCTTCGGCCCGCAGCTGGCCGACCTGCGCGAGCGGCTGGGCGACGCGCTCGCCGCGCCGGTGCCCGTCACGCTCGTTACCGGCGGGCTGCGGCCGGGCCAACGCGAGCCGCTGGCGCCCGAGAAACGCGACGAAATCCTCCACCACTGGCACGCCGTTGCCGAGCGCAGCGGCATGCCGTTCGACCAATCGCCGGAGGTGGCCATGCGCCGCGAGGGCTTCGTCTACGACACCGAACCCGCCTGCCGCACCGTCGTCATGGCGCGCGAGCACTGGGGCGAGGACGACGAGCGCGTGCTCACGGTCTTCCATGCCATCCAGCGCGCGTTCTACGCCGAAGGCCGTGACACCACGCACCCGGACGTGCTGCGCCAAGTAGTGCTCGCCCACGACATCGACGCGGCGCACTTTGATGCCGCGTTCGACACCGAGGCGCTGCGCAACGAAACGCGCGAAGACTTCCGCCTGTCCCGCCGCTGGGGCATCAACGGTTTTCCGAGCCTGCTGGCCGAACATGGCGGCACGCTGTACCAGATCGGACGCGGCTATGCGCCTTCGGTGGCGCTGTATGCGCGCGCAGTCGAGGTGCTGCAGCAGCACCCGGCCGCCGACGCCGGCTAGCCGGTTTGCCCGGCATCAAGCCAGCGCAAGCCGGCCATCGCTAAGCTGAACGCCTCGTCCATCTCATTGTGCTTCCGCCATGCCCGTGATCGAATGGTCCGAGGCGCTCCAGCTCGGAGACGCCGCCACGGACGCCAACCACGCCGAATTCTGTGCCCTGCTCAACGCCGTGGCCGACGCGTCCGACGCACAGTTCATCGCCGCACTCGATGCGTTCATCGCCCACACCGAGATGCACTTTGCCGATGAAAACGCGTGGATGGACGCCGTGGAATTCCCCCCGCGCCACTGCCATCGCGGCGAGCACGACAACGTGCTCGCGCTGTGCCGGGAAGTGCGCAAGCGCGCCGCGGCCGGCGACATGGAACTGGGCCGGCGCCTTGTGGCGGAGCTGCCCGCCTGGTTCGCACAGCATGTGGATGTGATGGACAGGATGATGACCACGCATCTCGCGCAGTTCGGACCGGGCGCACGCAAGAACGCGGCGGCCGAAGCCTCCGCCTGAACGCGGCTCAGGCTGCGGCGATTGCGCGCAATGCCGTCGACGCTGCGACCATGCCGAACACCGCCGTCACGCACACCGACGACCCGAAGCCGGCACAGGCCAGGCCCTGCGGCCCCTGCGACGGCTGGGGCGCGGGCGGCGCGTTGACGACTTCGATCTGCCCTGCGGCAGCCAGGTCATCGATGCCGGCATGGCTCGATTCCGCCGGCACCTCGACGGCACATGCCTGCTGCTCCGGCTCGGGATAACGCAGCGGCTCGTCCGAGAACACGGCGTCGATGCCGAACTTGGCTTTCGGGTTTTTCGAAAAACCGTGCTGGCGCCGCAGGTTGCCGCGCACCTTGGCGAGCAGCGGGTCCTGGATCGTGCGCGAGAGGTCGGTCACGCGGATGCGGGTCGGATCAAGCTGGCCGCCGGCGGCGCCACATGTCACCACGCGTTTGCCGGTGCGCTTGCAGAACGCGACGATGGCCGTCTTCACCTTGACGGCATCGATGGCGTCGACCACATAGTCGAACGGGTGGCCGAGCAGCCCCTCGACGTTCTCCACCGTCACAAAGTCGTCGATGCGGCTGATCTCGGCGCGCGGATTGATCTGCAGGATCCGCTCGGCCATCGCATCGACCTTGGCCATGCCATACGCATCACCGAGCGCATGGATCTGGCGGTTGGTGTTGGACACCGCAATGTGATCCAGGTCGATCAACGTGAGCTTGCCCACACCGCAACGCGCCAGCGCCTCCGCCGCCCACGACCCCACGCCGCCGATGCCGATCACGCACACGTGGGCCGCGGCAAAGCGCCCCAGCGCCTGCGGGCCGTACAGCCGTGCCACGCCGCCGAACCGGCGTGCGTATTCGTCGTCGAGGATGGGCGGGTGCGCGGGCGCGCTGATTGCTACTTGGCTCATGACACAATGGAATTGCGGTTGCGCCGAACTATAGCTCAACGCGGGCGATCGCATTTTCCGTGCTCGATACCTACAAGAAGACCATGCGGACCTCCGGCAAGCTCGCCCTCGGACTGATCATCACGCCCGTCGTCATCGTGGCGGCAGCCGTCGTGTTTGTGCTGACGTTTGACTGGAACCGCGCACGGCCGTATCTCAACGATCGCGTCTCGCAAGCCATCGGCCGGCCCTTCGCCATCAACGGCGACCTGATCTTTACGTGGAAGAAGCCCGAAGGGGAATCCGGATGGCGCGCGTACGTGCCCTGGCCGCGGCTGATCGCCAAGGACATCACCGTCGGCAATCCGGACTGGGCCCGGCAGCCGCATGTCGCGACAATCCATCAGCTCACGTTCGTGCTTGAAGCACTGCCGCTGCTGGCGCACCGCATCGTCATCCCGAGCGTCGCGCTCGACACGCCCATCATTGCGCTGGAGCGCGACAAGGAGAACCGCAACAACTGGACGTTCGACCTCACCGGCCGCGACGGCGACAAGAAGCCCTCGGACTGGAAACTCGAGTTGCGCGAGATCGCGTTCAGCAAGGGCTCGCTGGCGCTCGACGACGAGATCAAGCGCATCCACCTGGCCGCGACGATCGACACGGTCGACAACCAGGCGCTCTACGCCGCGGCCAACGGCACCACGATCAAGGGCGAGGACCAAGCCGCCAAGGTGCCCGGCAACTCGGGCGCAGCGGCTTCCGGGGCGAGTGCGGCGGCGGCCGTCGCGCCCGATCCGCAGCAGCCGTACGGCATTGCCTGGACGGTCAAGGGCACGTACAACAACGCGGCCATCAGCGGCAGCGGCAAGGCCGGCGGCGTGCTGCGCCTGCAGGACACGCAGCGGCCCTTCCCGGTGCAGGCCGACGTGACGGTCGGCAAGACGCGCATCGACCTGGCAGGCACGCTGACCAACCCGGCGAGACTGGCGGCGCTGGACCTGCGCCTGCATCTGTCGGGCGCGAGCATGGCGCACCTCTATCCGCTCACGGGCGTGGTGCTGCCCGACACGCCGCCGTTCGACACGCGCGGCCGGCTGATCGGCGAGTTGCGCAAGCAGGGATCGACATGGCGCTATGAAAAGTTCACCGGCCGCGTCGGCAGCTCAGACCTGGCGGGTACGCTGACCTTTGCGATGCGAGAGCCGCGGCCCTTGCTGACCGGCGAGCTGGTCTCGCGCCAGCTGCTGTTTGCAGACCTGGCGCCGATCATCGGGGCAGACTCCAACGCCAGCAAGGCGAGGCGTGCGGACCCGAGCGTCGACCCCACTGCCGAACCGAGCGGGAAGACGGTGCGCCAGCCGGCTGACAAGGTCCTGCCCGTCGAACCATTCCGCACCGACCGCTGGAACGCCATCGACGCCGACGTGAAGTTCACCGGCGAGCGCATCGTCCGCACCAAGGAGCTGCCCATCGACCACCTGGTCACGCACATCAAGCTGCAAGATGCGGTGTTGACGCTGGACCCGCTGAACTTCGGCATGGCGGGCGGCACGCTCAACTCCAACATCCAGCTCGACGGCCATGCGACGCCGATGCAGGCACGCGCGGCATTGGCGGCGCGGCACTTCAAGATCAAGCAGCTCTTCCCGAAGATCGAATCGATGCGCGCGAGCGTGGGCGAACTCAACGGCGACGCGCGCCTCTCGGCGACCGGCAACTCGGTGGCGGCGCTGCTCGGCTCGTCCAATGGCGAGCTGAAGATCATGGTCGAGCAGGGCACGGTGAGCAAGTTCATCCTCGAAGCGATGGGGTTGAACGTGGCGAACGTGATCCTCACCAAGCTCTTCGGCGACAAGCAGGTCACCATCAACTGCGCCGTGGGCGACTTCGCCGTGAGCGACGGGCTGGCGCAGGCGCGCACCTTCGTGGTGGATACGCAGGATGCCGTCATCGACATCACGGGTGCGACGAGCTTCAAGCGTGAAGCGCTCGATTTCACGATCCACCCGGATTCGAAGGGGCTGCGCGTGTTCTCGCTGCGCACGCCGCTTTACGTGAAGGGCACGTACAAGCATCCGGATGTGTCGGTCAATCCCGCCGTGGTGGCGCTGCGTGCAGGCGGGGCGGTGGCGCTGGCGCTGACCGCGCCGGTGGCCGCCGTGCTGCCGGTGCTCGAACTCAAACCGGCGCCGGACAGCGCCTGCGGCAGGCTGCTCGCAGATGTACGCAAGCGTCCGACAGCCCCGCCGCCCGGCAAGGCGTATCAAAGCAACAAGCCGGGTCGCACACCCGAGGGCGACATCAAGCCCGCACAACCGGCCGCTGCCGCGACGCCGCCCCAGCGTCCGGCCCAGCCGGCCGCCCCGGCATCGCGGGATCCGCACACGACCGGCGGCTAAGCCGCCCGCTCATCGGCCCGAGCGCCGTTTGGCAATCGCGTCTGCCGTCAACTGCGGCGTGGCCGGGTCGCCGAACTGCCGCGTAAGGTAGTTCGTGAGCGCCGCCAACTGCGCATCCGACAGCTCGCGCCCGAACGCTGGCATGCCGATGTGCCGGTCGCCGGCCTTGCGCTCGATGCCGTTCATGATGACCTGCACGAGATTGGTGGTGTCACGCGCGCCCACCGTGGAGTTGTGCAGCAGTGGCGGGTAGTAGCCGTCAGGCGTGCCGCGCCCATCCGCCTGGTGGCAGGTGGCGCAGTTGCCGAGGTACAGGCGCGCCGCATCGATGGTGGTTTCGATCGGCTTGCCGCGCAGCGCGGTGACGTCGGTGGCGGGCTTGCCCCAGTCGTGCCGCGCGCGTTCGAGGTTGTTGCTCACAGCCGGCACGGTGCGCAGGTATTCGGCGATGGCCTCGATGTCCTGCGTCGTCATGCGCGAGAAGCTGTGCTGCACCGCTTCGCCCATCGGCCCGGCAGCCTGGGCCACGCCCGGCACGCTGCCCGTGCGCAGATACTGCACGACCTGTTCGGGTTTCCAGGCGCCAATGCCGCTGGTCGGGTCGGACGTGATGTTGAACGCCGTCCACCCGGCCAGCGTGGAGCCCGCCAGGTACCCCTTGCCGCGCTCGTCCATGGCCTTCTCCTGCATGGCGAAGCCGCGCGGCGTGTGGCACGTGCCGCAGTGCGCAAGGCCCTGGGTCAGATAGGCGCCGCGGTTCCACGTCGGGCTCTTGTCGCCACGCGGCACGTACGGTTCGGTCTTCAGAAAGACGAGGTTCCACAGCTTGAGCGGCCAGCGCATGTTCAGCGGCCAGCGGATGGTGCTCGGCGGCGGGTCGTTCTGCACGGCGGGCACGCCGTAGCGGAAGTACGCGTAGAGATCGCGCATGTCCGCGTCGCTGATCTTCGCGTACGACGGATACGGCATGGCCGGATACAGGTTGTTGCCCGCGTCGTCCACGCCCCTGCGCACGGCGCGCTCGAAATCTTCGTAGCTCCACTTGCCGATGCCGGTCTTCTCGTCGGGCGTGATGTTGCTCGTGTAGATCGTGCCCAGCATCGGGATCGGCATGGGCAGGCCGCCCGCAAACGGCTTGCCGCCGGGCGCGGTATGGCAGGCGGCGCAGTCGGCCGCAATGGCGAGGTATTCGCCCCGCTTGATCTGCGCGGTATCGGCCGGCGTGTCCGTGGCCCAGGCGGCCACGCTCGCGCTGCAGAGCACCAGGAAAGAAGCGATCGCCTTCATATCAGGCCTCCTTCTTGAGCTGGTCGGCAATGCGCAGCGCCAGCGCGGCGATCGTCAGCGTGACGTTGACGGTGCCGACCGTCGGCATGGTCGAACTGCTGCTGATGAACAGGTTGGGGTGGTCGAACGTGCGGCAGTCCTTGTCGACCACCGAATCCTTCGGGTCTGCGCCCATGATGGTCGCTCCCGTGATGTGGTTGTTGGGCGCGAAGTCATCATGGAACTGCACGTCGGTGCCGCCCAGCACCTTGGCCGCGGTGGCATACACCTCGCGCGTGTGCACGGCGCTGCGTTTGACGTAGTCGTCGATGTGGTAGGTGATCTCCGGGCGCGGAATGCCGATGGCATCGACCTCCGTACTGCTGGGCACGATGCGGTTTTCCGGCAGCGGCAGGATCTCGTGGAAGCTGTCGAACTGCACGTAGCGCGCCGCCTGGTCACGGATGCGCGCGTCCAGTTGGGGAGGTTTGATGAGCTTGCCTTCCTTGAAGATGCGCACGGTCTCCTGCTCGATGCGCGAGATGTTGGAGAGGTGCAGCTTCTTGCCGGCCTGCGTCGCGCGGAACGGCCCGTCGCGAAAGCCGATCAGCGAGGTCATCTCCTGCGGCCCGCGCCCTGGCCAGAGCTTGCGGTCGGCATAGAAGCTCACGCCGGTGCCGGGATGGTCCATCAGGTTGCGCCCGACCATGTCGGAGCTGTTGCCCACGCCCTTCGGAAAATCGTGGCTCGTCGACATCAGCATCAGCTTGGGAGTCTCGATGCCATTGGCGGCCAGCACGAACCACTTGCCTTCCACGCGATGCTCGCCGCCCTTCGAATCCTTGTAGCGCGCGGCGACGATGCGCTTGTTGGCGCCGACTTCCAGCTTGTAGACGACAGCGTTTTCAATCAGGCGGGCGCCGGCCTGCTCGGCCTTCTCGACATGGAAGATGCCGTTGTACATTGCGCCGATCGGGCAGATCGGCATGCAGTTGTTGTTACCGCAGCAGGTCGGGCGGCCGTCGTACGGGCGGCTGTTGCGCGCCACGGGTTCGGTCACCACGTGGTAGCTCGGGTCGTGCGCGTTGAGCGCTTCCTTGATCGTGCGTTCGTTGAACGACAGCGGCAGCGGGGCCATCGGATACGGCTGGCTGCGCGGCGAGCCAAGGTCTTCGTCATTGGGCCCCCACACGCCGAGCGCGGCTTCGGCGAGGCCGTAGTAGCGCTCGAGATCGTCGTACTGGATGGGCCAGTCGCGCGCGATGCCGTACACGCTGCGCAGCTTGAAGTCGTTCGGCAGGAAACGCCACGTGGACGCCGCCCAGTGCCAGGTCGTCCCGCCCACGGCGCGGATGTACTGCGAGTTGAACTGGTGCTCGCCCTTGAGGATCAGGTAGTTGTTGGGCGGCCCGTACTCCGGATGCGGCGCCCACGGCATGGACGGATACGGCGCCATGAAATCCATCTTGTCGGCCTGGTTGCGGAAGCGCTCGACGATCTCCCAGCGCGGCAGGCGCGGGCCGGCTTCGAGCATCAGCACCGACTTGCCTGCACGCGCCAATTCGTATGCCACCAGCGCGCCGGCCACGCCGGACCCCACCACCACGATGTCAGCCTGTTGTGCGGCTTGTTGGGTATCCGGCATCAGGCTTGCCTCTCGACCGGGGGCTCGGCCCAGAAGCCGGGCTGGTTGGGACAATACGTGCGGATGACGAGCGTATCCGACACCACGCTGTACATCAGTGCCTGCTCATACGTGACAACGTTGCCGTCGACCACGCCCACGTACCAGGCTTCCAGAATGTTGAGCGCGGTCTTTTGCTGCGCATCCGACAACGAACCGGCGGCCAGCGCCTGCGCCAGCGGCCGCAGTTGCACGGCAAAACCGGCCCCCGACTTGCCAAGCGCCGCGAGCAGCCGCGTCCCGACCGCACGGTCCAGTGCGGGCCGCCCCGTCAACGCCTGCGACAGCGCCATGAAGGCATCCAGCGGTTCGGTGGGTACCTGCGCAACGGCACGCAGCACCTGCGAGCCGACCAGGCCGGCAGCGGCCAGGGCCAGCGCGCCCTGCAGCCACTGCCGGCGCGTCAGGCCGGTCTGCGGGGGTTCGGGAGTGGGGGAATGGGCGTCCATCTCGACATCCTGTTGAAACATTTGCGGGAACGATGCCGGGCACCGTCTGCCGGGCGCCCTTGACTAGCCAATATAGGCGCCGCAATGCGGATCGCCAGAACAACGGCCCAAGCGCGAACCGTGCCAGCGCGGCTTGCGCGCACGCAAACGGAGGCCCCGCGCGTTTGTCTATACTCGGGCCGCACGCCGCTTTGCCGCATCCACCCTGACCGCCCATGACCTCCATCGCCGACATCCGTACCGAATACGCCCGCGCCTCGCTCGACATCACCGACGTGGACACCAACCCCCTGCGCCAGTTCCGCCGCTGGTTCGATGAGGCGCTCAAGGCGGAAGTGGCCGAAGTCAACGCCATGGCGCTGGCCACCGTCGACGCCCACGGCCAGCCTTCCGCGCGCATCGTCCTGCTCAAGAACCTCGACGAGCGCGGTTTCACGTTCTTCACCAACTACGCCAGCCACAAGGGCGAAGAACTTGCCGCCAACCCGCGCGCCGCCCTGCTGTTTCACTGGATCGGGCTGGAGCGCCAGGTGCGCATCCAGGGCATCGTCGAAAAGGTGAGCGACGCCGAAAGCGATGCCTACTACCACTCGCGCCCGCTCGGATCGCGGCTGGGCGCCTGGGCCTCCGAGCAGAGCTGCGAGGTGCCGGACCGCGCCACGCTCGAAGCCCGCGAAGCCGAGTATCGCCAGCGTTTTGGCGATGCCCCGCCGCGCCCGCCGCACTGGGGCGGCTATCGCCTGCTGCCCGAGCGGCTGGAGTTCTGGCAGGGCCGCCCGTCGCGCCTGCACGACCGGCTCGAATATCGCAGACAGGCAGACGGCGACTGGAGGATCGTGCGCCTGGCCCCTTGACCACCGGCGCGCGCAATGACGCATTGCGCAGTGCGGCAAACCGGGCATGGCGCTTGCTGCCGCCGGATACGGCCAGCCGACGCCGGCAAGACCCGCACAGCACAATGGGAAAGTTTGTCGTAAGCTAATGTGATCCGTTCGGGCGGCAATCCGATGGCTGCCCCGAACTTCTGCACATGAGGGAGGCGTCGACATGCTTTTTCAACAGGCGATTGACCGCAAGCTCGAACAGTGGATTCAGGACATCCGCGAGTCTGCCAACCTTCCGGTGCGCCTGCGCCTCTGGAACGGCGACCAATACGAGCTCGGCCGTTTCGACCAACCCCGTGTCACGCTGACCGTGCGCGAAGCAAGCGCGCTGCCGCTGCTGCTCTCCCCCACGCTGAACAACCTCGGTGAGGCTTACGTTCAGGAAAAGATCGACCTGGAAGGCAAGCTCGCCGACATCATCAACGTCGGCTATGGGCTGGCCGCCTCGGCCGCCGCCACCAGCGGCAACGCGCTGGCCCGCGTGGTACGCCATTTCGCCCACACGAAGGAAGGCGACAAGGAATCGATCCAGTACCACTACGACGTATCCAACGACTTCTACAAGCTGTGGCTTGACGAAAACATGGTGTATTCGTGCGCCTACTTCGAGAACGGCAACGAAACCCTCGATGAAGCGCAGCTCAAGAAGATCGACCACATCCTCACCAAGATCCGCCTGCAGCCCGGGCAGACGCTGCTCGACATCGGCTGCGGCTGGGGCGCGCTGGTGCTGCGTGCGGCGCAGAAGTACGGCGCGCGCTGCCTGGGCGTGACGCTGTCGCAGAACCAGTACGACCTCGCACGCGAACGCGTGAAGGCCGCAGGCCTCGAAGACCGCATCGAAATCCGCATCCAGGACTACCGCGACCTCACTGGCAAGTTCGACCGCATCACCAGCGTCGGGATGTTCGAACATGTCGGCCGCAAGAATCTGCCCGGCTATTTCCGCCGCATGCATGACCTGCTTGCCGACGACGGCGTCGCCATGAACCATGGCATCACGTCGTCGGACCCGGCCGGGGGCGAGAGCTCGATGGGTGGCGGCGATTTCATCGACCGTTACGTCTTCCCGCAGGGCGAGCTGCCACACATCTCGCTGGCGCTGTCCGCCGCGCAGGAAGGCGGCCTCGAAGCGCTTGACGTCGAAAGCCTGCGCCGCCACTATGCGCGCACGCTCCAGCACTGGGCCGAACGCTTCGAAACCCACGGCGAGACCATCCGCAACATGGTCGGCGAGAAGAAGTACCGCATCTGGCGTGTCTACCTCGCCGGCTGCGCACATGCCTTCGACGCCGACGAGATCTCGATCTTCCAGACCGTGCTGCAAAAGGCCGGCAAGCCCGCCGCATCGATCCCGTGGTCGCGCCGCTACATCTACCCCTGACCATTTGACCGCCACGCCGCCCATCGACGACCTGTTCGGCGCGCCGCCGGCCCCCAGCGATACCGCGGCGGCCGAACCGCTTCCCAAACCGAAGCGTTCTCCCGCCCGCCAGGGCGTGCAGCCGGCCGCCGTCCCGCCCGAGGTGGCAGAGCTCGCGCTGCGCCTGCCGCCCGACCTGCGCATCGGCACGTCATCGTGGTCGTATCCGGGATGGGATGGACTCGTCTATGCGGGCGAGTATTCCGAGTCGATGCTGGCGCGCAAAGGACTGGCGGCCTACGCGATGCACCCGCTGCTGCGTACCGTCAGCATCGATCGCGGCTTCTACGCTCCGATTCCGCTGGCCGACTACGTCGCCTACGCGGCCAGCGTGCCCGAAGCGTTCCGCTTTGCCGTCAAGGCGCCCGCCGCCGTGTGCGACGCGTGGATTCGCGAACTGGACGGGCGCGGCCGCATGCCCAACCCGGCCTTCCTGAACGCGGAATTCGCGGTGCGGGACTTTATCGACCCAGCCACGCGCGGGCTCGGCATGCGTTGTGGGCCGCTGGTGTTCCAGTTTTCGCCGCTGGGCGCGCTGGCCGAAGACGCCATCGGCTTCGTGGAGCGGCTCGAAGCGTTTCTGGCTGCACTGCCGCCGCTGGACCGGCAACACAACCCCGATGCCGTGTACGCGGTGGAATTGCGCGATGCCACGCTGCTCACGCCTCGCTTCATCAAGATGCTGCGTGCGGTCGGCGTGCGCTACTGCGTCGGGTTGCACGAGCGGATGCCCGCGGCCGACCGGCAAGCGGCCGCCGTGGCCCTGCTCGATGAAGGCGGCGGCGGTCCCCTGGTGGTGCGCTGGAACCTGAACAGCCGTTACCGCTATGCGCAGGCCGAGGCCGCCTACAAGCCCTTCAACAAGCTCGTCGACGAAGACCTGTTTTCGCGCGAGACGCTGGCCGACATGGCCATTGCCGCGCTCGCGGCGGGGCGCAAGGTAACCATCCTGGTCAGCAACAAGGCGGAAGGATCGTCGCCGCTGTCGTGCATCAAGCTGGCCGAGGCCATCGCCGCGCGCCTGCCGGGCGGCGCAGCGTAACCCCGGCGCCTTCCCTCAGCCCTGCAGGCGGTGCGCGAACTGCTTGCGGAACTTCGCCACCTTGGGCGAGATGACGAACGCGCAGTAACCCTGCGCCGGATGATCTCGGAAGTAGTTCTGGTGTTCGTCTTCCGCGCGCCAGAAGGTCACCTTGCCCGCGCTGGCATCCACCAGCTCCGTCACGATGGGCGCATCGAAGACAGCGCTGGCGTCGAGCGCGGCGACCGCCTCACGGGCCGTTGCCAGTTGCCCGGGCGTCTGCGCGAAGATGGCAGACCGGTATTGCGGCCCGACGTCGTTGCCCTGCCGGTCCGGCGTCGTCGGGTCATGGATGGCGAAGAAGATGTCGAGAATCTCGCGGTACGGGATCACCGCCGGATCGAACTGCACCGCCACCACTTCGGCATGGCCGGTGTCGCCATTGCAGACGGCCCGATAGCTGGGGTGATCGACATGGCCGCCGGCATAGCCGGACACCACGCTGTGCACGCCTTGCACCTGCTGGAAGACAGCCTCGAGGCACCAGAAGCAGCCTCCGCCCAGGACGGCGGTTTCAAGGGCGCGTTGCTCGGTCATTTGGTTTCTCCTGCTGGGTTGGATGGGATGCCATTGGTCGGCGCAGGGCGCTTATCCTGACACAGGCACCGGCACCCGCGCCAACATGTGTGTGCAGCATCACGCAAAGCCCTACGCAGGGGCGGCTTATCGCCCGTCCGTTACAATTGCGCATTACTTTGGGTCGTTTGCATGGATCACCACGGAGCCATTCCCATGGAGGCGCGCGACAGCGGACCGACGCGCGAGGCGTCGGCACGCGGTCGCACAAGCCGCGCCGCCCCGCCCGACTTCGATGCCGCGCACTTCCGGCATGCCCTGTCGCAATTTGCCACTGGCGTGACGGTGGTCACCACGCGCTCTGACGGGGGCCCCGGCAAGCCTGCGTTCGTCGGTGTGACGGCCAGCTCGTTCAACTCGGTGTCGCTCGACCCGCCGCTGGTGCTGTGGAGCCTTGGCACGCAGGCGAACTCGTTCCCGTTGTTCCACGCCGGCTCGCACTACGTGATCAACATCCTGGCGGCCGACCAGCTCGACCTGTGCAAGCGCTTCGCCACGCTCAAGGGCGACCGCTTCGCCAACATCGACTACGCGCTGAGCCCGACCGGCCTGCCGATCCTTGCACAATCGCTGGCATGGTTCGAGTGCCATAACCGCAGCCGGTACGACGAAGGCGACCATGTCATCTTCGTCGGCGAAGTCGAGCGCTGCGGAGTGGTGGATGCCAACGCCGCGCCGCTGGTGTTTCATCGCGGCGCGTTTTCGTCGCTTGATCCGCTCGGCAAGTAAGTTGCCGCGTCACCCGCGGCTTGCCGTCTTGCGCGGGGCCTCGGCTTCGATGCCCCAATCCCCGCATGCGTACCAGTCATCGCCGAGCAGCTCTGCAGGGTGCTGGGTGCGGCCCGAGCCGTTGCCGCAAGCGAGGGCGTCGGCGCGGCAGTACTTGTCGCAGCCCCAGCAGATGCGCTCGGGGTGTACGGGATGCAACGGAAACCTCTTGGCCATGACCGGCTCCGGTCGACAACACAGGCTCACTATCCGCGCATGCCGGCGGTCGCGATTTGACCGCCGTCAGACGCCGCCGGACTTGCCGCGCTTGCCCGTCGCACCGCTTTCCAGCGGCCGCACGCCGCGCGATTCCATGAGCAGCGCCAGCCCGCCATCGCGATCCTTGATCGTGCGCAGGACGATGTTCGAGCGGATGTCCATCACGCCAGGCGTCTTGTACAGCCGCTCGATGATGAACTCCGAATAGTGCTGCAGCGTGGGCGCCTGCACGCGCAGGATGTAGTTGCAATCGCCGGTGATGATGTAGGCCGCGACGATCTCGGGCCAACTCTGCACGGCGGCCATGAAGGTCTCGTGCCAGCCCGTCACGTCCTGCCGCATCGACACTTGCACGATGGCCTCGAGCTCCAGCCCCAGCGCTGCCCGGCCCAGCTGCGCCCGGTAGCCGGTGATGGCGCCGCCCTCTTCCAGCATCCGCACGCGCCGCAGGCAGGCCGATGGCGACAGCGCCACCCGCTCGGCCAAGTCCTGATTGCTGATGCGGCCGTCTTCCTGCAAGACCTGGAGAATGCGCAGATCGGTGGTATCAAGTTGCATCTGTCGTCGTTCTTTGCGTAATTCCGTTAATTCGTTGAATTTTATGCGAATCGAACGGAATCGTGCGCACGAATATGCAAACCCATTGCGCGTGGATTTCCCTATCATTTCGGCACGGATTCGACGAATTTTCTGCCGGGGAGCCGCCTTGAAACGCACTTTGTGGGACATCAGCCCCGCCCTCTCGCCCGCCACGCCGACGTGGCCCGGCGACACGCCGTTTTCGCAGGAAATTGCGTGGAAGCTCGAAGGCGATTGCCCCGTCAACGTCGGCCGCATCACGCTGTCGCCGCACACCGGCGCGCATGCCGATGCCCCGCTGCACTACCGCGCGGACGGCGCCGCGATCGGGCAGGTGGCGCTGGACGCGTACCTCGGCCCGTGCCGCGTCATCCACTGCGTGGGCGTAGCGCGCGTCGAGCCGGAACACGTTCGTGATGCGCTGGCCCATCCGTCGCCCACGCCGCCGCGCGTGCTGCTGCGCACGTACGCGCAGATGCCGCAGACCATGTGGGACGACCACTTTGCCGCCGTCGCGCCCGAGACGATCGAACTGCTGGCCGCGCACGGCGTGAAGCTCGTCGGTGTCGACACCGCCTCGCTCGATCCGCAGACCTCCAAGACCATGGACGCGCACCACGCGGTCGGCAGGCACGGTCTGGCCATCCTCGAAGGGCTGCTCCTCGACGAGGTGCCCGCCGGCGATTACGAACTGATCGCGCTGCCGCTCAAGTTCGCCACGCTCGATGCGAGCCCCGTGCGCGCGGTGCTGCGCAGCCTGCCCTGATTCACCCGATTCATCACCCCGACATCCACCATGACCATCACTCGAAACGCCTGCGTCGAACGCGACGCGGCCGATCCGATCGCGCCGCTGCGCGACGCCTTTGCGCTGCCCGACGGCGTGATCTACCTGGACGGCAATTCGCTCGGCGCACGGCCCAAGGCTGCGCTGGCCCGCGCGCAGGAAGTCGTCGCCAATGAATGGGGCGATGGACTGATCCGCAGCTGGAACCAGGCCGGCTGGTTCGAGCTGCCGCGCCGCCTGGGCAACAAGCTTGCCCCGCTGATTGGTGCACGCGAAGACGAAGTCGTCGTCACCGACACCACGTCGATCAACCTGTTCAAGGTGCTGGCCGCCGCGATTCGCGTGCAGCGCGAAGACGCGCCCGCCCGCAAGATCATCGTGTCGGAAACGCATAACTTTCCGACCGATCTGTACATCGCTGAAGGGCTGGCCGACCTGCTGCGCGATGGCTACAAACTGCGCCTGATCGACTCGCCGGAAGAACTGGAAGGCGCGCTGGGCGACGACGTCGCCGTCACCATGCTGACGCACGTGAACTACAAGAGCGGGCACATGTACGACATGGCTGCCGTCTCGGCGCTGGCGCACAAGCAGGGCGCGCTGGCGATCTGGGATCTGGCGCACTCGGCCGGCGCGGTGCCCGTGGACCTGCACGCAGGCGGCGCGGACTACGCCATCGGCTGCACGTACAAGTACCTGAACGGCGGCCCCGGTTCGCCGGCGTTCGTGTGGGTCGCGCCAAAACTGCGCGAGCGCTTCTGGCAGCCGCTCTCGGGCTGGTGGGGGCATGCGCGGCCGTTCGCGATGGAATCACGCTACGACGCCGATGCCGGCATCGGCCGCTTCCTGTGCGGCACGCAGCCGATCACGTCGATGGCGATGGTGGAATGCGGGCTCGATATCTTCGCGCAGACGTCGATGGCCGAGTTGCGGACCAAGTCCCTCGCGCTGACCGATCTCTTCATCTCGCTGGTGGAAACGCGCTGCGCGGGCTTCCCGCTCACGCTGGTCACACCGCGCGACCATGGCATCCGCGGCAGCCACGTCAGCTACGAGCACCCGAACGGCTATGCTGTGATGCAGGCGCTGATCGCTCGCGGCGTGATCGGCGACTACCGCGAGCCGCGCATCATGCGCTTCGGCTTCACGCCGCTGTACACGAGCTTTGCCGATGTTTGGGATGCCGTGGACGTGCTGCGCGACGTGCTGGAAACAGGCGCGTGGCAATCGGCGCAATTCAACGAACGTACGCTGGTGACCTGAAATGACAACGCCGAACCGACCCGCAGCATCGGGCTGCCCCATGCACGGTGGCCAGGCCGACAGCTGGCATGACGCGCAGATGGATTTCTCGCAGTCGATGAGCTATGGCGACTACCTGGCGCTTGACCAGATCCTGAACGCGCAGCACCCGCGCTCGCCCGATCACAACGAAATGCTGTTCATCGTGCAGCATCAGACCACCGAGCTGTGGATGAAGCTGATGCTGCATGAGCTGCGCGCAGCGCGGGATTGCGTGCGCAACGACGACCTGCCGCCCGCTTTCAAGATGCTGGCGCGCGTGTCGCGCATCATGGACCAACTGGTGCAGGCGTGGAACGTGCTTGCCACGATGACGCCGCCCGAGTACTCGGCCATGCGTCCGCACCTGGGGCAGTCGTCCGGCTTCCAGTCGTATCAGTACCGCGAGATCGAATTCATTCTCGGCAACAAGAATGCGGCAATGCTCAGGCCGCATGCGCACCGGCCGGAGCATTACGCGCAGGTGAAGGCCGCGCTGGAGACGCCGTCGCTGTACGACGAAGCCGTGCGCTACATGGCGCGCCACGGGTTCAGCTTCGATGCGGATTGCGTGGAGCGGGACTGGTCGCGGCCGGTCACCTACAACGCTTCGGTGGAGGCGGCCTGGCTGGAGGTCTATCGTGACCCGACGCACCACTGGGAGCTGTATGAGCTGGCGGAGAAGTTTGTCGACCTCGAGGATGCGTTCCGGCAGTGGCGGTTCCGGCATGTGACAACGGTCGAGCGGGTGATCGGCTTCAAGCGTGGGACCGGTGGTACGGAAGGCGTCGGTTATCTGCGGAAGATGCTCGATGTGGTGTTGTTTCCGGAGCTTTGGAAGTTGCGCACTGACTTGTGACTTTTGCTATTGGTCGATCTCTGGTTTCCTCCCCTGCCGGGGCTGACTCACCTTCCCTGTCTTGCCAAAGAAAGTAAGCAAAGAAAGGCGCGCCCGAGATGGCGAAGGATT